>OLNH01000609.1_pt1 | contig 28034 bp, 15 predicted proteins | sample 1643101 | NCBI WGS metagenome assembly OLNH01 (sample SAMEA3136758, study PRJEB25190) | human gut metagenome | biome: human gut; feature: human-associated habitat; material: faeces | place: Austria | collected 2013
ATACACCTACACTTGAGATCATGGCTGCAGTTACTATCCTTCGTGATGAAATGCCAGAACTTAAGATCCGTGTTGTTAACGTTGTCGACCTGTTCAAACTGGAATCCGATCACAAACATCCACACGGCTTAAGTGATGCAGAGTACGATGCAATCTTCACAAAAGACAAACCGGTTATCTTTGCATTCCACGGATATCCAACACTGATCCACGAACTTACATATGGTCGTCATAACCACAATGTATCTGTTCATGGATATCAGGAAGAGGGTACTATCACTACTCCATTCGATATGCGTGTACAGAACCAGATCGACCGTTTCAACCTTGTAAAAGATGCCATCATGCATCTGCCACAGCTTGGAAACAAAGGTTCTTACTTAATCCAGAAGATGAACGACAAGCTTGTTGAGCACAAACAGTACATTGCTGAATACGGCCAGGATCTTGAAGAGATCAGAAACTGGGAGTGGCATAAATAATCTCTGATCGCGGTTTTATTTACAGATCAGGAGAATGATTTTTGATCACCCAGACAATGATAAATTCCTTATAAATATAATCAGCCATCAGGGATTCCTATAATATGGATTTCCTGATGGCAATTGTTCAAACGTTCAGACAGGGCAGCTAATCTATATGTTCCCCCTGAACATTCTACCTTTCTCTGTCCGAAAGAAATTTCTGAAATGCTTTCGACGCAATACTCTGTGGATATTCCGTATCGTGGATCAGAATAATGCTTCTCTCCGGAAAGGTCTCGTTTACATCAATTGCAAAAACTTTCCCTGATGCCAGATCATCTTTTGCAAACTCCTCAGGCAGAAATCCGATTCCCATATTGTAACGTACTGCCGGAAGGATCATGTCCGTAGTCGCCAGCTCTACATCCGGCGAAAACTGTAAGCCATTTTTCGCAAAATACGCATTCAGGAATCTTCTGGTGATTGCCTCTGAAGTCAGGCTGATCCATGGATAGGCAGACAGTTCTTCCAGCGAAGTCTTCCGTCCCTTCAGTTCTGAAAAGCGGCTTCCACTGATCAGAATTTCTTTATACTTTCGCACAACTTTCATCTTCAGTGGCTCTGCCACCTGTAAGGCCGCCGACACAACCGCAAGGTCTACTTTCCCCTCTTTCAATGCATTGACAGAATCCGTCGTACTGTTATTCAGTATCTTAAAGTGGACATTCGGATATTGAATATTAAAGTCTCTGACAGCTTCAAACAGATAACAGTGAAGCGCCGTCTCTGTTGCACTGATATAGATGGTTCCATTTTCCAGACTGATCAGATTATTCAGATTATCTTCCGCTTTAAAAAACTGCGCACATCCCGCAGCCACATATTCATAAAAAATCCGTCCCTCCGGTGTCAGTTTCATTCCGCTTTTACTTCGGATAAACAATCTGCATCCCAGTATATTTTCAAGGTTATGTATCGTCCTTGTCACCGCAGGCTGACTGGTCTTTAAAACTGATGCCGCTTTCGTCAGATTTTCATACTTGGATACATAATAAAAAACTTTATAATACTCAAAATTCGCGTTCATTTTCTTCTCCGTCTGTCATCATCAAGTCCTTTTTTACGCGCATATTCTAACATAAATTTTTCTTCCATACAATCTTTACAATCGTTTTCGCAGGCTTTATAATTACTCTTGGTCATTTGATCATTTTTCTGTTCAGCCATTTTCTGACAGAAGCCAAACAATATTTATATGTAACCCACAATACAAAAAGTGCTGGCTTTACAGCATTTTTTTATTGCACATTTGCATTTCCAATTTTCGTCGGATGCCTGCTGCAGCAACTTTATAATCTTGCCGATACAGCAATTGCAGGACACTATTGAAGAAGCAGATAAGTCGGGGGGATATCCGCAATATGCTTCGCTATCTGCTCCTGATTTCATAATTCTATAATTATTTCAAACGGTTATTGTTCCTCCAGGCAGGATACAATAACCGTTTTTTATGTGTTTTCTTTTCTATATTTTCTTTCTATGTTTTCTATATTGCGTTTTTTTGCACAATACAATATAATAAATTCAGAATTTATTTATGCAAAAAGACGAAAGGGTGGAAATATGAAACACACAAAAGACTGGTACAAAGATCTGGTCATTTACCAGATTTACCCTCGAAGTTTTAAAGATGGAAACAATGACGGAATCGGAGATCTGAAAGGAATGATTGAGAAATTAGATTATCTGAAAGAGCTTGGCATCAATGCCGTATGGATGTCTCCTGTCTACGCTTCTCCGAATGTGGATAACGGCTACGATATCTCCGATTATTTCGCGATCATGGAAGAATTCGGAACCATGGAAGACTGGGAAGCTTTCCGCGACGGCGCACATGAACGCGGCATCGCCATTATCATGGATCTGGTTCTGAACCATTCTTCTGACAAACATATCTGGTTCCAGGAATCAAGGAAATCCCGCAATAATCCTTACAGCGATTATTATATCTGGCGTGACCCTGCCCCGGACGGAGGTGCCCCGAACTGCTGGATGTCTGTATTCGGCGGAAGTGCCTGGGAATATGTCCCGGAAAGAGGACAGTATTATCTTCACTTCTTTGCCAGAGAACAGCCGGATCTGAACTGGGATAATCCGGAAACCAAAGAGAAAATCTTTGATATCATCCGTTTCTGGAATGAGAAAGGTGTCGACGGCTACCGCATTGACGCCATCAGCTATCTGGACAAAGGTCTGGACGGACGTGCAGATATGAATGAACCGATCGGTACTGTCGCATGTGTAAATCTCGAGGGAACGCACCGCTACATCCGCGAAATGGTTGCTGCAACCATGACTCCGGACAATCTGATGAGTGTCGGAGAAGTCAACATCAATAATGAACAGGATGCCATCAACTATTCCAGTGCTGCAAGCAAAGAATTTAACATGTCAATCCCGTTTGTTCCTCCAATCGTAGAAATCCAGACCTGGTCACCGGAGAAAATGAAACGTGACCTGAAAAAAGACTATGAAACTCTGAAAAAAGACGGCTGGTGGGCAAGATTTTTAAGCAACCACGACAAACCACGTCAGGTTTCCCTCTATGGAAATGATAAAGAATTCTGGTCAGAATCAGCCAAAATGCTGGCATGTTATCTGCATACACTTCCGGGAACCCCATTTGTTTTCCAGGGTGAAGAATTCGGAATGACCAATGTCGCATTCCCGTCTATCGATGATTATGATGACATTGATACCCGCAATTACTATAAAACCATGATTGAAAATGGCTCCTCCCCAGAAGAAGCATTAGCAGAATCCCAGAGTATCAGTCGTGATAATGCAAGAACTCCGATGCAGTGGAATGACAGTCCAAACGGCGGATTTTCCGAGCATACTCCATGGCTTGGTGTCAATCCAAACTATAAGCTTATTAACGCAGAAAGCCAGATGAAAGATGACTCTTCTGTTTTCAGATTCTACCAGAATCTCATAACACTGCGTAAAGAAAATCCGATAATGGCTCATGGCGATTTCAAACTCTGCTGCCCGGAAGAAGGTCCGATAATTGCCTATACCAGAAATTATCAGAACGAAACATGGCTGGCAGTGCATAACTTTTCTGCATCCATGCAGAAGTTCGATTATGCCGCTGAAAATATTGAATTACCGTATGATACTCCTGTTATCATCTCCAATTACGGTGAAAACGAAGTGGAATACGGTAATGGAACACTGGTGCTCAAGCCTTACGAAACTGTTGTTTTTCATCTTCATTAAATGAATCGTTATCATTTCCATAACGTAGAAAAAAGAGTCATTTCTGACTCTTTTTTCCGTTTGCAACAGACTTACTTGATTCGGTTAAAATCAGCCAAAAATAATGATACGATATATTTTTACTCTGTTTCCCGTAATCTTATGCCTCAAGACTCAGAGTTTCATATGGCCTCAGCACAAGCTTTTCTCCGTCAATGTTTGCAGAATCATCCGGATAATTACCCAGCAGTTTATTATAATTTCTTAATAAAATCAATGCCGGAGTATATCTGAAAATCACCATAATGAATTCTCAGATATATGCTCCGGCAACTCATTTTGCTACCCTTAGTATACCACGCACACATAGAATACGTCCAGAAATCTGACACCTATCAGCTCAATCCTCTTTCTCTGGCACTCCTATGTTCCGTACAAATCTACATTTTGGGAAATTAGAACATCCATAGAACATATTCCCAACATTTTTTCCTTTTTTTGCAGTTCTTATAACCAATTCCGAGCCACATCGCGGACACACAAGTCCTGTACTGACCATAATCTTTTCTTTCTCATCTGCCGCATCGCTAATGCTGTTATTATTTATAGACAGATTTTCTTCCGTTATTGAATGTTCTGTTGATTCACCTGCTAAATCTTTTGTCTGGTTATCATCTGAGCTTTCTTTCTGCTCTTTTAATTCATTAAGGAGATTTTCATATTTTGCAAAATAATCTTTTCTTTCCTCTCGATTTCTTTCAAGAAAATTTTGGCCTATATTCAACATTTCTTTTTTTGATGACGGAAGTTCTTTAGATGCTGCGTTCATTTTCTTCATTGTCGCAATTAACTGATCTGCTCTGATCACCTGATTTTTTACTTCTTTCTTTGCATAACGGTCATTCACAACAGTTTTGGCATTTGCCAATACGACCAATGATTTGTAGAAATCATCGAAATTTTTCCGAATAAAGAATTGCAAGAATCCGTTCTTATTCTCTGTACGGCACTCTTTTAGTACAGATAAATGTCTCTCGTTCTGGGTAACTGGTGAATAAATTCCTTCCTTAAACCAACGATTTCCATACTTAATTGTGCGAATAAAATCTCCCCGTGAATTTATCTGAATATTTCCAAAAAGATTTTTACATTCAATAAGAATAACAAGTTTTGATGTAATGGCGATAAAATCTATTTGTGCCCCTCGTCCATCCTGTGTTTCTATGTAAATATCTTGCAATACAACAAGATCCATATCACTGTTCTTTAACTCAAACAGAATGTTTTCTTCTCCGGCGATCCCGGCTTTTACAATTGCAATCTCCTTTTGAACTTTAGATTTTGTTTCTCCTTCAACTGTTACAAGTAAGTCTTCCAACTTTTTCAAATAAGTTTTTGCATCACTGCTTTCTTTCAAAATTATAACTTCTGGTTTTGAAAAAAATCCCATTGTATTTTCCTCTTTTTTCTTTTGCTTATATAACTAATTCCACTTTACATTTCTTTTTATAAAATGAAATGCCATATTTCAGAATATGTTCTATCCCTTCTTCTAAAAACAATTCTTCATATCTTTTCTCTTCTATCTGCTTCAGTGCTTCTGCACATCCTGCCTCCAGTCTTCTTGGACGTGTAAAAAGATTCACCTCCGCCCAATTATCCAGAAATTCTTTGATAAGCATTGTTTTATCTACATAGTAGAAATCTTCTGATTGTAATTTTGTGAAATTTTCGATTCCTATGGGAAGTTTCTTGCTCTGTTTCAATGGTTCACGCTCCCTTTACTTTAATACAATGCCATTTTTTAACATATTCCTGCATTTGCTCACTTTAATGCAAATATTATTAATAATCTTATCACGCTTTACCGATTCTGTCACTCCATATTATAAATCATATTGCTTTACAAATACTATCACTAATAGCAAAAATCCCTCTGACAAAACTTGTAATTCTGCCAAAGGGACTTTTTCTAAAAATCTAAAATATCACAATTTTCCATCTGCTCCAGCTCAAACTCTTTTTCATTACTAACCGAAAAAATATAACCATCAAATTCCGTAGTCTTAAAAAAGCACCGCTTTTCCGGGCTTTTTCCGAGTATAAAGCCATCTGCGGTCGGGACAACTTCAAATGCACCCAGGGCAAGACTCATGCCTTTGCCTGTCATTTTCATGTAGCTTTCTTTTAGGGTCCAGAGGGTGAAAAATGCTTTGTTTTTATCATCTGCATTTTTTATGTAGTCTAATTCGGATGAATAAAAATAGTGTTCGGCGATTTCAAGTGGGGCGTTGTCGTTTTTTTCGATATCGCATCCAACTTCGCAGTCTGATAATACTCCGACCACGTAATCTCCTGCATGGGATATGTTGAAAAACAGGTTGTCTACGACTGGTTTTTCATTTTCGGAATACTTCAGATTGCTTTCTGAAAGACCGTTTTCAGTCAGGATTTTTCTGATTATAATGCCTGCACCCAGGCTTCTTTTTCGGTCATCTGGTCTGTAATATCGCATTACTTTTTTTCTTCGTTCTGTACCAACCAGATTCAGAAGCCGCTGGTCTTGCAGCGGATCAGCAATATTTTGGATGTTTATTCTGTATAGTTTCAGATTGGACATTTTTATTTTTCAATCTGAATCTTCTGGTCAAACCCGGTGAGTCTGAATACATCAAATACTTCATCAGAAACGTTTATAATTTTGAAGCCATCTTTGCCTGCCATTTTTTTGTATGCAGAGATTACCTGACGTAAGCCGGCGGATGAGATGTATTCGAGTTTTGCGAAGTCGAATACGAGACTTGTTACGCTGTCATCGAGTTTTGAGAGTTCTTCTCCTAACTGCGGTGATGTCTGTGTGTCGAGCCATCCGGTGATTTCCATGGTTACTTTGTTTCCTTCTGTTTTGCTTACAATTTCCATTAATTTTTTCCTCCCTTTCAGGCGAACAGGATTACCTGCTGCTCATTACTTATTATTTTTCTCTCATTGTTTTTCTCTTTTCGAAAGTCAAGCGGATATTCACAATTGAAGCAAGGGACTCACTTGATTTGGTTAAAGTCCTCAACTTACTTAGTTACTGTGCACGGAACAAACAATAACCAACTTAACTTAATCAAAGAATGCCAGTCTGTCAAGTGCTTCTATTGCGCTTTCCAGGTATCTGTCGTCTGTGACAGGCCATTTGTAGTCGAGTCTGTAAAGTACCTGTGCGGTAAATTTGTTGCTGTATTCCATTGTATAGATCTCATTTTCATTATGTGAAGTATATGCAATCAGACCGGAAACAGCATCTGTATCTTTGTTGTCCTTTGCAAACTCCCTTACAGCGTCCTCGAAGTCTTCGTCTCTGACAATGTCAATGTTAAATCCATACCTGCGCATTGCATAGATCAGGTCTGCCATGTAGATCTGGTGGCTGTTGCATGCGTGGAATACAGTAAATCTTCTGTCGGTCTGTGTGAGTTTCAGGACTGCAAGTGCAGTAGAATCGATCGGTGAGAATTCTGCTGCTTCGTGCATGCCGCCCATTGGGAATTTGCCGACTGCTTTATAGCCTCTCAGGCTACGTAGGAATCCATTGGTGATAAAGTTGATCTGGAATTCACCATCGGAATCTCTGCTCATCAGATTTCCTACACGGATGATCTTTCCGTCAAGTCCGGCTGAAACTGCTTCCAGTACCGCTCTTTCTGCAAGGAATTTTGTACGGATATATTCGTTTGTAATACTCTGTCCAATGTACAGATCATTTTCATTAAATACTCTGGACATCGGCGGATTACCATCTGAGCCTTCCCCTGCAACGGAAACTGTGGAAATCTGAATCAGTCTGCGTCCGTTATTTTTACAGAACTCAATGAGGTTTTCAACGCCATGTACATTGATCTTCTCCAGAACATCACCTGCCGCAAAATGTTTTACACATGCAGCGCAGTTAATAATGGTCTGGAATTTGTAGGCAGCAAATCCCTCTACCTGTTCTTTTGATGTAATGTCGCCGTCTACACAAATTATACGCTCTTTAAACAGTTCTTCGCAAGGATTATCGAAATAATACATTAACATATGCATCATTCGTTTTTCCATGGATTCATAGGAGCCCTTACGTACCAGACAATAAACTTTGCCATCATAATTATCCAGATATGCTTTCAGAATATGTATTCCGAGGAATCCGGTCGCACCTGTGATCATGATATCTCCCAGATTTTCCTTTGTGACTCTGTCCACATTTTCTTCAACGTTTCCGCTGATCACACTCTGGATCTTGTTGTAATTGTAGTTTGAGAACTCATTATTGCTCTGCGGGTTGTCAAATGTTGCATTATCATCCACGATCGCTGCAAGTTCACGTATTGTCGGATATTTGAAAATATCTGCATATACAATGGAAATATTCTTCGAGAGACACATAACTGCAACTTTTGATGCAGTAAGTGAGGAACCTCCGATTTCAAAGAAGTTATCTTCTATTCCAACTCTGTCAAGACCCAGCGCCTTTTCAAATATCTCGCAAAGTGCTCTCTGAACTGCAGTAACCGGCTCTACATAATCAGTTCCCTTTACACTTATCTCCGGCATCGGGAGTGCTTTTTTGTCAATCTTGCCGCCTGGTGTTACAGGCATTTCCTCAATGTGAACGAAGAATGACGGCATCATATAATCAGGGATCAGTGGCTCCAGGAATGTCTTGAGTTCTTCATCCGGAATACTTTCTCCTGTATAATATGCAGTGATATACTTATTTCCGCCTTTTTCAACTACTGTTACAGCGGCATTCTTTACCAGTTCATGTTTCAGAACGGCACCCTCGATCTCGCCAAGTTCAACACGATATCCTCTGATCTTTACCTGGGAGTCAATTCTGCCGATATATTCTATATTTCCGTCACCTTTCATGCGGACCATATCGCCGGTTCTGTAGAGACGTTTATCGTCCTCGCATACAGAGTATGGATTTTCAACAAATACAGAGGCTGTCTTTTCCGGAAGATTATGATATCCTCTCGCAATCTGACGGCCGGCATGGCAAAGTTCACCGGATGCGCCAACCGGAAGTCTGTTCAGATCTTTGTCAACCACATAACTGCGGACATTTCTCTGGGATTTTCCGATCGGTATATTATCATACTGTCTATCAACCCGGAATTCTGTTGAAGATACAGTATTTTCTGTCGGACCGTAGCCATTGATCATCTGATAGGTTCGGTTTCTGTAATGCTTAAATTTCTCACCGCCCAGGGTCACAAATTTAAGATCCGGGGCATCTTCAAGAAGTTCTGCCACCAGCTCACCCATCTGTGTCGGGAATGTTGCGGTAGTAATCTTTTCATCTTTGATAAATTTTCCAACAGCAATGGCATCTTTTCGGATAGCCTCTGGCAGGATATATAATACAGAACCAGCTGTCAATGGTGCAAACAGGTCAATCACGGATGCATCAAAGCAGAAACTTGCAAATTCTGCAACGATATCGTCTGTTGAAAGTTTTCTTGTAAGACGGATGTATTCGATCAGGTTCATCAGATTTCTCTGTTCGATCATAACTCCTTTTGGTTTTCCTGTTGAACCGGAGGTGTAGATCATGTATGCAAGATTTTCCGGTTCCGGAGGTGTAAGCTCTGCGGAAAGTTCAAAGTCTTTTGATTCTTCTGCAACATCGTCAAGGCTTATGATATTCTTATCATAGAACGCAACCAGGTCACGGTACTGATTGATCACAAGGAGGTTTTCTGCTCCTGAATCTTTCAGCATATATTCAATTCTGCTCTGCGGATACTCCGGATCTAACGGAACGTATGCTCCTCCGGCTTTCATAACACCAACATATGCAGCGGCATATTCCTTTGTTCTTCCGCACAAAATACCTGCTGCCTTTTCTCTGCCGAATCCATTTTCGGTAAGTTTCTGTGCGATGTAATCGGACATTCTGTCCAGTTCTCTGTAGGTGAGCTCACCCATTCCGTCTCTTACTGCAGGTCTGTCCGGATATTTTGCTGCGGTTTCTCTGAATAGGTCTACGAAAGTTTTTCCTGCATGTTCCGGATCGTTCTCCATCTCTGTCTCTTCCTCAAACATCAGTCTGATATCTGTCGGTTCATATTCTCTGAGGATTCCCTCTGCTGCTGTTTCGAGGTTATCTGCCAGATATTTGATTGTTTCCTCATAGTACATGTCGCCCCTGTATTCAATTTCAAAGATAAATTTATTTCTTTCAATTGAAATACTGATGGAAACAGGGGCCTTTGCCATATTTAACTGAACCGGTTCTTCCTGCGCGTATTCGCCGCCGATCGTATCAAATGCGAAGTTATCTCCCTGATAGATCACCATGGCATCTGCTTTGATGTTAAATTCATGGCTGATCTGTGAGAACGGATAAATATCGTTGTTCATAGAATTGATCAGCTGCTCCTGAACACCATTCAGATAGTCTTTTGCATTTCCTGAGAAATCGCAGTAAACAGGAAGTGTCTTTACAAGCATACCAACTGTTTCGGAAAGTCTGGAATCGTTTCTGCCATGATAAATGGTAGTAAAGACCGCATCCTTTCTGAAATTGTATTTACCCAATGTAAGACCAAATGCAGCAATGAAGAATACGTTTTCTGTAATTCCCTGCTTCTGGCAGAAATCTTTTACCCGCTGTACTGAAATTTCTGTGGTTTCTCTGTGGTAAGTTTCAGCAGTCGGAACCGGGCCATTTTTATCCGGATAGAAATTTATGCTTCCACCAGCTTTCTCAAATACGGACTTATAGTAATCCTCTGCATTTTTGTATGCATCGCTGTTCAGTGCATCTCTGTTATCAAGCGCCAGGTCATAGGAAGTATATTCTTCCGTTTCAAGTTTCTCTCCGCTGTAGGCTCTATTGATATCATTAATTATAATGCCAAGAGAAGTACCGTCGGCAATAATGTGATGAACGTCAAGGAACAGGTAATTTCCATCGCAGGTTCTGTAAATTTCAAATCTGCAGAGCTGTTCATTGAACAGCATGTACGGGCGGACCAGAGTTTCTTTGTTCATTCCATTTATGATCTGTGTTTTGTAACTTAACTGATCATCACGTTTCTGAAGAACATCTCCGTTATCGTCCATAAAGAGACGGGTCTTCAGATAAGGATGTGCTTCAACTGTGCTGTCAATTGCTGCTGCAAGCCTGTCCAGGTCTACCTTCTTGTCAAGTTTCAGCAGATACGGAATGTTGTAAATGGTTGATCCCATATTTGCAGTGCATTCAATAAAGATTCCCTCTTGTGTATTGGTAAGAGGATAATTTTCCTGTACTTCTCTCTTTGTTCCTTTTCCTGCTGTTCTGACAAAGCCTTCCAGCATCTCGATCGTAGGATTATTCTTGATATCTGATGTCTTTATCACAATGTCAAATGCTTTTGAAATCAGAATATTGAGCTTGATCGCACTGATAGAAGTCAGTCCTGCATCATAAATATCAGTTGTTATTCCAAATTCTGTATAGCCGAGTACCTCTGCAATACAGTCAAATAATTTCTGCTGGTTTTCATTCTGCGGCGGAATGATCTCTGCTATTTTTCTCTCCGGTACCGGAAGTGCTTTTTTATTTACTTTCTGGTTCTGATTAAGCGGGATTTTATCAATCTGCATGGTAACAGCAGGCACCATATAAGGCGGTTTTGTTTCTTTGATAAAATCATTCAGCTGACTGATATCAATTTTGCTGTCAGCTACAATATATGCCGCAATGTATTTTCCGCCGTTTTGTTCATCAAAGGCAACTACTGTTGCATCCTTGATTCCCTCATATCTTCTTATTACCTCTTCCACTTCTGAAAGTTCAATTCTAAAGCCTCTAACCTTAACCTGAGAATCTTTTCTTCCGATAATCTGAATATTTCCATCCGGAAGATATCTCGCAACATCACCGGAATGATACAGCACTTCGTATCCTTTTGTATCATCATAAATGTTCTTTGTATATACCTCAGCGGTTTTCTCAGGTTTATTAAGATATCCTCTTGAAACCTGCCATCCAGCTATCATCAGTTCCCCGCAGGCACCATATGGAAGCATATGTCCAAACTTATCTGTTATATAAAGTTTAACATTGTCAAGCGCCTTTCCGATCGGAATATTGGAATAATACTTGTCAACTTCAAATACTGTTGTAAAAATGGTGCATTCTGTAGGACCATACGCGTTTATGAATTTATAACCCTTCGGTGGTTCGCACGGAACAAGTTTCTCACCTCCGATGGAAAGGTATTTCAGACTCCTGCAGTCCATTTCCAGCGCAAACTGTCTTCCAACCTGTGTTGTCATAAAAGAATGAGTGATGCCATTTTCTTCAAAATAGCGCTGGAGTCCAATGAAATCAAGGCGGATTTCTTCCGGGATGATATGGAGCTCTGCACCGTTTGCAATTGCACCATAAATGTCCATCATAGAAGCATCAAACCCAAATGATGCATACGCCGCTATTTTTGAGCTGTAATCTATACTGTAATATTTTCTGTACCAGCGACAGAATGCAGTGATATTTCCGTATTCAAGCATACATCCCTTTGGCACACCTGTAGAACCTGATGTATACAGCAGGATAAACAGATCATGCATCTGCGGCTTTTTCAGTTCTGCTGCTGTATCTTCAAGCTGCATGATCTCATCTGTGAATAAAACCGGTCCCTGATATCCGTCAACCAGCGGCAAAAGTTCTCTGTCTGCGATCAGAAGTCTGGCAGCCGAATCTTCCAGCATATACATAAGTCTGTCTTTCGGATAAGACGGATCAAGAGGCTGATATGCTGCACCTGCTTTAATTACACCCATCGGCGCAATCGCCATATATTCACAACGAGGGATCAGGATGGATACTACATCTTCCCTGCCAATTCCCTGAGAGGCAATATATTTTCCAAGTCTGTTACTGATCTCATCCAATTCTTTATAAGTATACTTTTTGTCTTTAAATACAACAGCAGTATGATCCGGTATGGTCTGAACCAGTTCATCAAACATATCAGAAATCGTCTTACTTCTGTCATATTCACATTCTGTATGATTGAACTCAGCAATTTTATTTACTGCATTTTCAGAAATAACAGAGATTTCTGAAACATATTTGCTCTTCAGCATAGATTTCATTGCTGCTTCATATGCGTCAAGAATTCCGTCTATAAAAGCTTCACTGTACATATCACTGCGGTATTCTGCAGTAAGTACATACTGATTATCGTACTCTCTCACCTGGATCAGCATAGGCATTTTGGCCATATCAAGGGAAAGGTCGCTGCCTTTTGCGATCGTATCTCCGATCGGATAATCGTCACTGAGCTCTGCCTGATATGCAAATACGAGATCAGAATTAAATCCATATTTCGCGCAGATATCAGAGAATGGGAAAATATCATTTGCCATGGATGACAGTACCTGTTCGGAAAGTTCTGTCATATATGCCTGTATAGTTGTTTTTGGTTCAAATCTGCTGTAAACAGGAAGTGTTTTTACAAGCATGCAGACGGTATTCTCAAGTCTGGAATCATTTCTTCCATTATAAATTGTTGCAAAAAGGCTGTCCTCTGAATTAGAGTATTTTGCCATAAGGATACCAAACAGACCTGTAAATAAGACGTTTGGTGTAACTCCAAATTTCTCGCAGCTTGAGAGGATGGTATCTTCTTTGATGTTCAGTTTTCTTTCCAGATAGCCTTTTTCAGGAACTTTTCCTGCGCAGTCCGGAAGTGGAAGTGATTCTGTCTCAACTTCTCCAAAAACGCTGTCATAATATTTCTCAGCTTTTTTGTATTTGCCCTCTTTCATCTGCTGTTCTTCATCAAGGGCAGCATCAAATCCTGTATAGGATTCTTTTTCCAGTTTTTCACCCTTATATGCCCGGTTGATATCTTCGAAAATAATATCGTAGGAATTGCCGTCTGCAATGATATGGTGAAAATCTGTAAAGAGATATTTCTTATCTTCTGTACAATAGATTCTGGCACGGAACAGACGTCCTTTTTCCAGTTTAAACGGACGTACAAGTTCATTCTTCAAGGTTTCAAACTGAGCATTTGTAGTTTCGATCACTTCAGGTATGAATGTGTCTTCACAAGGACGCTGTACCATTTCTCCTTTATCGCTGAGATAAACTTCTGTGAGCAGATAAGAATGTGCATTTACCATTGCTGTAACTGCTTCTGATAATTTCTGTACATCAACTGTATTTTCCAGTTCAAAAAGGAACGGGATGTTGTACACGGTGCTCTCCGGATTCTTGCTGCACTCTGCGAAAATTCCTTTCTGGGAACCTGTAAGCGGATAAACATCTCTCTTTTCATAAGTTCTGATTTTCGGGGCAAGCATAACATATTTTTCCAGTTTCTCAACTGTATTGTTCTCATGAATGTCACTTGTCTTTACAGTAACTCCAAATTCATCAGAGATCAGAATGCAGAGTTTCATGGCACTGATGGAAGAAAGACCGGCTCTGTAGAAGCTTGTGTCAATTCCGAAGAAGTCATTTTCCACAACTTTTGCAACGATTTCAAAGATTTTCTTCTGCATCGGTGTTTCCGGTTCTTTCAGATTTTCCGGCTGTGAAACTGGTTTCGGCAGTGCTTTTTTATCAATTTTTCCGTTCTGCGTTAATGGCATTTTTTCCATCTGGACAAAAACATCCGGAACCATGTAATGCGCCAGTGATCCTGATGCATAAGCGGTCAGTTCTTCGGTGTCGATCTCGCGGTCTGCCATAAAATAGCAGCAGAGATATTTGTTATCAACAGGCACTGTAATACTGGTGACAATTCCCTCGAAACTGTTGATCACTTCTTCAATTTCTCCAAGTTCAATTCTCAGGCCACGCAGTTTGATCTGATTATCAATTCTTCCGAAGAATTCAATTTCACCGTCCGGAGTGATCTTTGCAAGGTCACCTGTTTTGTACGCTCTTTCACCATTCAGTTCAATAAATACATCTGCTGTTTTTTCAGGCAGATTGATATAGCCTCTGCCTACGCCCAGACCTGCAACTACCAGCTCTCCGGTTTCTCCGTCCGGAAGAACTCTATTTTCTTTATCAACAACGTATACCTTAACATTGCCGTTCGGAGCACCGATGGTAATGTTTTTGCTGTCAGTGATCACTTTCATTGTACAGCTGATGGTTGTTTCTGTAGGTCCATAGCCGTTCATGATATGCGCATCCGGATTTACAGAACGGATCTTGTCATAAAGTGCAGGGGGAAAGGCTTCTGCTCCTACGTCAAAAACTTTGATCTGCGAAGCTGCTTCCTGAAGCTGTGGCAGATCGATCATGTTTGAGAGGTAGGTAGGTGTTGTTGTCATGATATCAACTTTGTTTTCTGTGATCACTTTGCCAAGCATGATCGGATTCTCAATCTCCTCATCACTTGCGATCACCGCTGTCATTCCATTTGTGAGAGGGATAAACTCTTCCAGGACAGATACGTCGAATGTCATAGCTGCCATGGAAAGGGACACACTTCCTCTGCTTACATAACCGTAGGTTTCCGCGTTTTTCGGATCTGGATTTACAAAATTGGCAAGGTTGATGTGTTCGATCATCACGCCTTTTGGTTTTCCGGTTGAACCGGAAGTATAGATACAATAGCAGAGATCATGTTCCCCTATCTCTACATCCGGATTCTCTGCATTTTTGTGTTCAAGAAGTTCTTCCAGTAACAGGATGGTGCATGGAAGCTTTGTAAACAGTTCATGGTGTTCCTTTTCTATTTTCTTTGTTGTTATGATAAATGGTGCTCCTGCATCTTCAAAAATAAACTGGATTCTGTCGTCCGGATAATCCGGTGCTGCAACAGCAAATGCACCTCCGGCTTTCAGGATACCCTGGCGCACTGTGTAAAAATCGCAGCAGCGTTCCAGCACAACTCCTACAATGCTCTCTCGCTTTACTCCTTTTTCGATGAGCGCATTTGCAACTCTGTTTGCCCGCTCATTTAACTGGGCGTATGTAAAGCTTTCTTTTCCTGCGATCACTGCACATTTGTCAGGATGAAGTTTCACCTGTTCTTCAAACAGTTTTGTTACAGGCTGGAACTTAAAATCAAAACTGCTTCTTTCGTTAATGTCAGACATTTTTCTGCACCTCCTGCTATTATATTGTCATAAGCATATTTCTCTCATACGACTAAAAGCTTTTGTTGAAAATTTTTTGTATCTCTTGTTAAAAAGAGATAATTGTATTATTCATATCAATTGCACGGATATAATCCATTGATGTTGAGATTTTCTTTACAAGCTCGATTCCGTGGATATCGAAATCCTCACTGTCATAGCTGTATTCCAATGGATTAAAGTTCACTCCATTGTCTCTTATTCTTAATCTGCAGGTATCATCTTCCAGACAGAGATTGATATCGATCCAGTTGGAAGTTTTTCCACCGAATTTAATGATGTTTACGGTCATTTCTTCTGCACATACAGCAGCAAGATTTGATTTCTTTGCAGATGCTCCGTTTGCTTTGCAGAATTCCATGATTTTCTTATTCACATTCTGTGCTTCTTCCATTGTACTTTTAATGGAGAAATCCAGATTTGTTCCCGGGTTTTTATCCGGAACAATATAGAATGTTGAGTTTTTGTGCTTGATCTTTCTGAAGATCCAAGCCGCGATCACGGTTATGATCTCTGTCGCAACAAATCCGACTGCAATTCCATTAATACCAATTCCGTCAATCTGTTTCCAGATATAAATTCCCACATATGTTGCAGGTAAAACTGCCACTGCATTCTCAAGGAATGTAACGAAACTTGCAATTGCTGTTTCTTCTATGGATTCATAATAGCTTACGATAAATTTGTTCCAGAGATACGGGATCACGCATACGGCAAAGAGACGCAGTGCAGAAACCATATGTACTCCCAGTTCTCCTCCATCACTTCCGAACAGTATTGTGATCTGTTCAGTAAACAGCATGATAGCCACAAATATGACCGCCAGCACTATATAACTGTATTTCAGCATCTTTTTGCAGAGAACACGGATTCCTACATAATCTTTCTCTCCAAAGAGAATTCCTGCAACATTCGGGATCACACCGATGATTCCTCCTGTCAGCATTTCAACGATCAGCAGAACATTATCGCAGACAGTAAATACTGCCATTCCCTCTTCGCCGATCTGATTCATAATGATCGTATTCAGCCCAAGTGCTTTTATAAAGTTGGCTGCCATGAAGATAAGCATCGGCACGCCTGTCACAATGGCTTCTTTGATGATTCCAAAATCACTGACTTTCATCCTGACAAACTGGATATTTCGTTTATCAGAACGAATGTAACGTACAAAAACTACCATTGCGATCAGGAAACCAAGTACCGTTGATAAAGATGCACCTGTAACTCCCAGCGGCGTAAATCTGAGGAAGATGTAGTCAAGCACAAGGTTTATTACATTGGCTGCGATCAGATATACAGATGCCAGTTCCGGATGGTTCTCAACACCAAGATAACTTACCATCATCAGACCAATTCCGATCACCGGAGCACCAAGCATGCTGACGCGGATATAATCTCCTGTATAGGTTGTCAGAACACCGTCTCCGGATACCAGAAGTCTGGCGATTGGTCCTGCTGCCGGGAATGCGCAGAGTGTAAATAAAAGTCCCACAATAAGAGTGACTGCAAAAGTAGCTGTGAACAGTTTCGAAGCACTTTCTTTATCACGCTTGCCAAGCATATTGCTGACTGCTATGGAACCGCCGACTCCAAGACAGTAGCCGGTAAGCTGAACGATCGTCTCTACTGGAAGACTCATTGTGATCGCAGACATTGCTTCTACACTGATCAGATTACTTACAAAAATCGTATCGACAATGTTTCCTAACTGAAGTGCCAGTGACATCATAATTCCCGGAATAATGTACTTGTTCAGCTTTGCATTCAGCAGTCTGTTATTTGTCTTTTCCATTCTTTTCCCCCTTTTTCTGCAGTAATGTTTTTATTATTGTTCACAAGTCAACCATTCATTGCATCTTTAGATACATTAGCTGAAGACGTTGTGAATAATAATGTATTTTGAGGCTTCATACTCCCAATTATTGTATTTATTTTACCATAATAGACAATTTTTTTCGGATACTCGGAGTGAATTGCATGTATACGGTGCGAATTGCAGATATATGGCGCGAATTGCAGATCACTAATCAGATAATTCAGGATAAAGCTGTTTTTTCCTGAAATTTGTGCAGGCAAGTATGAAAAAGGCCGCTTTCTTTGCTGAAAATCATATTCAGTAGTGAAAGCGGCCACATATAAAACAAATGTCAGTCGATCAGATCATTCTGGAATCTTGACAGATGTTCATAAGGCAAAATAAGGCGTCCTCTGTACAGTCCACATCCGTCATTGATCAGACTGTTATTCACTGCTGCAAACATATTTACATCCAGTTTTGACAGATCCAGCGTCTGCAGACGGATTCCTCTTTCATATGCATCATCGAAATATCTGCATTCTCCCTGAGGAATGGCATCCCGTCTTGCGCGTTCGCTCTCCTGCTTTTTTTCGTATCCAAGATGGTTGGCAGCACCAATCTCTGCTACATCATCCATGTCCTTTGTCCGGATCTGTACTTCCAGATAAGATCTGGAACTGTTGTCATAGAATGTAATATGTAAGGACTGATAATCAGAATCTTTTTTCTCAGAAATATAATCTCTGTAATAAGGCTTCGCAAGTTCATCCATCAATTCAGAATGGCTTACTTTCACCCCGTTTGCAGGCTCCGCGGTAAATCCCCGTTCCTCCAGGAAACCCGGAAGTCTGTTTGCAATATCGTACAAATATTTCAGCTCTTCTGTCTCTCTGTCCTCACCTGGTTTCAGATGACATTTCGGCAGTGAGATCACGATGCGGTATGCGATCAGATCACGAAAACAGCTCAGTTTATTCTTCAGTTCTGAGATAGGCGGATAGGTTCCGTTTTTCGTGTAGTAATCGTAAATGTATTCTACAATGTATCCGTTAAATTTCTCTTCCGCGCGGATCAGGGATTTAATACGTCCTTTTACTGTAAAAGCCAGAAATGGATATTCATGAGTCATATATTTATAAAACTCTCTGATTTTCTGGGACTGTGCTGTCAGGAAATCGTTATGTTCAAGCAATTCCTTGATCTGAATAAGAAAATTACAGTGGATCAGATCAATTTCATTGCGGTTTTTCTTTGCATCTTTTCGCAAGTCTTCAATATATCTCTGTAAAATTTTCAGTACCGTATCACCGGAGTATAAATAATCATTTAATGTTATCATAAGTATGTCTTGTGCCTTCCCTTTACTGGTTGTTAAAATTTACAAAAAATTTTGTAAATTTTTTGGTTACTTCCTATTTTATCAGACTCTGGGAGATTATCAAGGAAAATCCCGCTATTTATTTTCTTTAATTAATTATTTTAGTACACAAAAACAGACGGCTTATCTCACCGTCTGTTTCCTATTGTTATTTCTATTTCACTTCACTTTTACTCATATCCAGCTGGTATTTGAATCTGCCCGAAAAATTATCCGATCGGCTCAAAATCTACTGCTCCATGTTTGCAAAGCGGGCAGATGTAATCTTCCGGAAGTTCATCACCTTCGTAAATATATCCGCAGACTTTACATACAAAGCCTTTCTTTCCTTCTGTCTCTGGTTTTGGTTTTACATTCTTCTGATAGTAGGTGTAGCTCATAGTCTCCTGGTCGCTTACCACACGGGCTTCTGTCACGCTGCAGATAAACATTCCATGAGTTCCAAGGTCTACATACTGCTCTACTTTCAGGGACATGAATGCGTTGATGTATTTATCCAGGAATACCAGACCGTTATCGGAACGGTTCACTTTCTGCCCTGCAAATTTGTCTGCACTTCTTCCACTCTGGAAACCGAACTGCTCAAATACAGAGAATGGTGCTTCTACAGAGAGACAGTTTACATTCATCACACCAGTCTGTTTGATAACATGGTGGGAATAGTTTGTCTTATTGATATTAACTGCCACACGGAACGGAGAGTCTGTCAACTGTGTAACTGTATTGACGATCAGTCCGTTATCCTTCTTGCCATCATTGGATGTTACTACATACAGACCGTATCCGATACGGAATAATGCTGTCATATCATTCTTATTTGCCAGCTCATCATTCTTTGCAATGTATTCCTGGCAGAGTTCAGAAGCCATTGCTTCCATCTGATCTTTGTTATCCTGGTTTACTGCAGACATGATCTTTACAGTCGTATCCAGCCAGTCAATCTTCTTGCATTCAGAAAGCATCGTTTTCATCACTTTTGCTGCCAGAGGTGCCCAGGAACCGTTCTCGATCAGACCTACTGTGCGGTTCTGGAAATTATGCTCTACAAGGCGAGTGATAAAGTCATTCATAAATGGATAGATTCCTGCATTATAGGTAGTGGTTGCAAGCACCAGTTTGCTGTAACGGAAAGCATCGCTGAGCGCCTGAGACATATCATCTCTTGCCAGGTCATAGACAACTACTTTCGGACATCCTTTGCTCTTTAATTTCTCAACAAACTGATTGACTGCTGCTTTTGTATGTCCATATACAGAAGTGTAGGCAACTACAATTCCCTCTTCTTCAGGTGTGTAAGAGGACCAGGTATCATAAAGTCCGATATAATGTCCCAGATTCTCTGTGAGTACAGGACCATGCAATGGACAGACGATCTGGATATCCAGTGTTGCTGCAACTTTCAGAAGTCTCTGTACCTGTGCGCCGTATTTGCCTACAATACCGATAAAGTATCTTCTTGCTTCATCGTCCCAGTCTTCTTCTACATCAAGGGCACCGAATTTGCCAAATCCGTCTGCGGAGAAGAGAACTTTATCTGTGCTGTCATAGGTGACCATAACTTCCGGCCAGTGTACCATTGGTGCAAATACGAAAGTAAGGTTATGATTTCCAAGACTTAATGTGGAACCATTCTCTACTTCCAGTTTCTGTCCTTCCAGATCCAGTCCGAAGAAGTTCTTGATCATAACAAATGTCTTCGCATTGGCTACTACAGTTGTACCCGGATATACTTCCAGGAAATTAGCTACGTTTGCTGCGTGGTCCGGTTCCATATGCTGCACGATCAGATAATCTGGTTTACGTCCGTCCAGTACCTGCTCCAGATTGTCCAGCCATTCGTGTTTGAAATTAGCATCTACAGTATCCATAACTGCTACTTTCTCATCCAGAATCACATAGGAATTATATGCCATTCCGTTTGGAACTGCGTACTGTCCTTCGAATAAGTCTACCTGATGATCGTTTACCCCAACATATTTGATCGTATCTGTAATCTTCATAATTTCCGCGCCCTCGATTCTTTCTTAATATAGTGTGTTCTATAAACTCTTTTGTATTCATGTTTTTGTTTCTGATTTTATTCTATACTATTTTAATCCAGTTTTCAAGTCTTTTTGGGAAAATTTTCTCAAATTATAAAAAAAGTCTGTGATAAGACGCTTTAGAAACATACATAAGCCCTCTCCACTGTAATTCAATGCGGTCCTGCCCGGATGACTTTGTATGTCATAGCAATATTATGGAATAATTTTTTATGATATAAAAAACAGCGAAGCAGATAAAATTCATCCACCTCGCTGTCTATCTTCTATAACCTTGTAATAATCTTATATAGTGTCTCTACACTATACGGCAGTATCCTCTCATCCAGCTGAAATTTCGGATGATGCAGAGGATGTTCTTGTCCCGGAATCCCTGCAAGAAATACGGAAAAAAGTCCTCTGGTCTCTTTGAAGTATCTGTAGGCATTATCCCCGGATAAAAACAGTTCATCTTCCCCTTCCAGAACAAATTTGTCTCCGAACACTTCCTCTCCCACTGCTTTTGCAGTCTCTACCAGTTCATCATCATTGGCAAATGCATACACTGGATCTTTTGGAAATTCCATACAGATCTGTGTTCCTGTCTGCTGTTCGATCTTCTTCAGACATTTCTCCAGTTCCTGTTCCAACGCCATATATGTTTTCTCATGAACAGCCCGGATGTTTCCATTCAATACTACATGGTCTGCAATAATATTTGTATATTCACCGCCATGGATCGTACCGGTTCCTATAATATATTTACCTGCATTAGGATGCTGTTTTCCGAAATTCTCACTCAGATCATGAATGGCATTTACCACCTGGGATGCAGCATAGATTGCATCAATTCCCTTGTCTGCCTCACACCAGTGGCTTGATTTTCCATGAACATGTATCTGCATGCTGTTAATCATCGAGGATGCCTGTCCCTGATGCACTGCCATTCCCAGGGTCATATCTGCAGCATAGTGAAACATCAGAAATGCATCTGCTTTTGGATTCTCCAGTGCTCCTGCCTGCAACATCCTCTTTGCGCCTTCACCAATCTCCTCCGCAGGTTCAAAGAGGAAACGCAGCCTTACCGGAAAGTTCTCCTGCTCCTCTGCCACAATCTTCGCCAGGATCAATGCTGATGCAAGAATACAATCATGTCCGCAGGCATGCATACATCCCTGATTCACGGACGCATAAGAAAGCCCCGTCTGCTCTTTTATAGGAAGTGCATCCATTTCCGCCCGGAGTACAATGAGTTTCTCCCGATCTATCAGGGAGGGAAGTTCTGCGATCAATCCCGTAGGTTCCACAGGTTTGATCACATATCCCAGTTTTTCCAAATATCTTCGGATATATGCCGATGTTTCCACTTCGTGGAGTGCAAGCTCTGGGTGCTGATGAAAATGGTGTCTCAAATTGATCAGTTCCTCTGTATAATTTTGGATATTCATGCTCCCTCCTGTTTTTACCCCGCCAGACATATGATTCATGTACGGTTCTTATTGATTTTGGTAAATCAGTTATTCAATGCCCTGTAAATTTTTGAAGACAGTGCGCGGATACCACTTACTCCGCTTCCCTCATAAGTCTGCGCAAAAATGCAGACAACATAATTTGTCTTTTTGCCGTAAACTATTGCCACGTCATTCTGGCAGCTGTCGTTTTCTCCTGTTTTGTTTGCGCATTTTGTTCCTGCCGGAAGTCCTGCCGGGATTTTCCATCTTCTTGTCTGTCGCAGCAAAAGATTTAACATCTCTTTTGAATATTTCGCAGACACACACTGTCCTTTATAAATTTTCTCCAGAATCAGTCCCGCATCTTTTGCAGATGCCATGTTTGTCTGACCATCCCAGGTAAAGGAAGAACTGGAAGGATGAAGACTGCTGTGGCATCCTGTTTTGGTACATCCCACTTTCTTCAGATATTGGTTGATCACGCTGCATCCATTTGTAAAGCTTCTGTAGGAACTGTTTCTTCGGACCAGTTCATTAAAGGATTCATTGTCGCTGACTGTGATCATGTCTTCCAGCAGACTGTTCACGCTGCTTGTCTTCTGAATTCTTCCACTTTTAATACCATCATAAGTTGCAGCCATTGTAAACAACTTGATTACACTGGCCGGCTTCATTGCTTTATCATTAATGGAAATCACATCACCTGTTTTGAGGTCTTTAACATATACAGACCATTCTCCGCTGTATCCATTGATCATTGACTGCAGCTGCTTTTTCAGACTGCTCAGAGACATTTCTTCTTTTTTACATTTGCGGCCATCACAGTCCACATAACTGCCATCCGGTGTCTTCATATTCTTTGCAATCTGACCGTCATCTTTCAGATAATACCCCTGCACCCATGTATTTACATACATTCTTCCAGTTCTGGAAAGATAATATTTCTTTTTTCCAATCTGAGTCCAGCCACGCTTATTTACCCAGAGTTTTCCGTTCTCTCCTCCGAAGTAATATTTTCCTTTAAAGCGTGTATCCATGATTTTGGTATCCAGCACATGAAATGTTCTTCGTAGATCCAGGATTCCTTTTTTATTAAATGCATAATAGCCGGTTGTGATATCGCTTCCTTTGGTCGTTTTCAGATACACAATCCTGGAGGATAAAATCTGTGCATCCTCCTCTTCATCTCCTGTTGTAAGATGCCAGGAATCGCCCTGCTTCTCCAGTACTGCTTTCACACTTCCGTTTACTTTTGCTGAAATTTCTTTCTTCGCTGCTGCCTGGGCCTGTACAGAAATTGCAAAAAAGCAGAATACCGCAAGCATGCAGACCAGAACTTTTGTGATTCTTCCTGTTTTCTTCTCCATCTTTATTTCCATTTCTCGTTTCCTTCTTTTGTTTCCTTTTCTTGTTTTTTTCTTTCGTTTTCCTGTGATTCTTTTATTTCATGATATCAGAGTCAAAAAGCCGTTCGTGCTTGCACGATAAGGCATTTGAACTTGGGGCCCTAACCTCATTTCATCTGTATGTCTCAGGATTCAGGCATACTCAAAACTGCATCAGGGCGGTCTCTGCAGAAATTCTGAATTTCTTCCAGAAATCTCTGACCATATTTCTTTAACTTATTTTCTCCCACACCGGAAACTTCCAACATTTCGGATTCATTGGACGGCTTCTTCACACACATATCGATCAGCGTCTTGTCACTGAATACAATATATGGCGGCATGGACTCTTCCCGTGCGATTTCCAGACGCAGTTTCCGCAATGCTTCAAATAAATCATAGCCTGCAGATGTAAGTGCATCTGTACTGCGTTTTCGGACAGATTTTGCAGTCTTTTTCTTTTTATCCGGCTCTTTTTCTTCATAAGTACGCATGACTACGTGCGTATTTTCATCTTTTAAAGGAGTAATATTTCCCAGTCTCAGAACACTGTAACGTTCCTGTGTCTGGTATAAATATCCCATTTCTACCATCTGGCTGATCAGGGTTCTGAGTTCTGCTTCGCTGTGATCACTCAATGCACCATAAGATTTATACTTATCTGTTCCGAGTTCCCGCAGGCGTGCCCGCTTTGCCCCTATAAGTGTGCCCAGTACGATTGTCAGTCCGTATCTTCCTCTGGTTTCTGCCACGCAATTGACTACCTGTTTTGCTTCTGCTGTCATATCTACTTCATGGTATTCCCGATGGCAGTTTCCACAGTTATCACAAGGACCTGATGTCTTCTCTCCAAAGTATTCCAGAATATAATTTCTCAGACATCCGGTTGTCTTACAATAACCTTCCATGATCTGAAGTCTGCGGATATCCCTCTGACGGATCAGATATTCATCGTCCTCCTCCACATCAGAGAAATCTTTGTTATCCAGAAGCATCCTGTTGATCATTACATCCTGCGCAGAAAACAGCAAAATGCACTGGGAATTTTCCCCGTCACGACCTGCACGTCCTGCTTCCTGATAGTAATTCTCCATGCTCTGCGGCATATTATAATGGATCACATAACGCACATTCGATTTATCAATTCCCATTCCAAAAGCATTCGTCGCCACGATCACCGGCGTTCTGTCATAAATGAAATCGTCCTGGTTCTGCTTTCTGCTCTCATTGTTAAGCCCTGCATGATATCTGGTAACAGGAACACCTTTTTTGAAGAGCATTTCAAACAGGTTATCTACATTCTTTCTTGTTGCACAGTAAATGATTCCACTTTCTGTCGGATGTTTCTCTATATATTCCATCACAAAGTCATCTTTACGGCGGATATTTTCTACACTGTAATATAAATTCTTTCTGTCAAATCCGGTAACAACAACTGCCGGATCAAACAGATTTAAGGTACAGAGAATATCATTCTTTACTTCTTCTGTGGCTGTCGCTGTAAATGCGCTGACGATTGGTCTTTTGGGAAGATTACGGACAAATTCTACAATTTTGAGATAGCTCGGGCGGAAGTCCTGTCCCCACTGGGAAATACAGTGTGCTTCGTCCACCGTTACCATAGAAATTTCTACATGTCTGGCAAATTCCAGAAATTCGTAGTTTTCCAGACGTTCAGGAGCCACATAGATGATTTTGTATCTTCCCCCAGCTGCCAGATACAGAGCTTTGCTGATCTGATTTTCCGTGAGGGAAGAATTAATAAATGCAGCATGGATCCCCGCCTCATTCAGGGCTTTTACCTGATCCTGCATCAGAGAAATCAGCGGGGAAATTACAAGTGTAATGCCCGGCAGCATAAGCGCCGGAACCTGATAGCAGATAGATTTACCTGCTCCTGTCGGCATGATTGCAAGCACATCCTGATGTTTCAGGATGGACTCCACAATACTCTCCTGCCCTTCTCTGAATGTATCGTAGCCAAAATACGTCTTTAAGGTTTGTAATGCGTTCAACTTTTTCTCACCTTCCATTCAGTTAAGTTATCATTTTGCGGAATATAATCCATAATACGGTCATTCATCCGCTGTATTTTGTTACTGTTCACTCCGTTTTCAGTAATACGTTTTGCAGAACAGCAACTGTATTTTTTTCATTTTATCACACTTCTTCTAATGCGTCAGGTCTTTTACCCATTTATATTTTCGAAAATGATACAGCACCCACGGCAGTTTACCAACCTCATCAATGCAAGTACATGCATATACGAGCACTACAGGCCAGTGGAAAAAGTAAGTTCCTGCTACAGCCAGTGGAATTGCCAGACACCACATACACACTGCAAGGCTGTACATATCAAACATAGTGTCCCCACCGGCTCCAAAGATTCCGTTGATCGTAACATCATTCACTGCACGTCCAATCATATAAACCGCAATAACTGCAAACATTCCCTTCAGATATCCTGCTGCCTGCGGTGTCAGTTTCACAAAATGTAGAATAATCGGTGCCGATATCACCATCAAAAGTGCCATAGCAGCTCCACATACCAGTGAAATCTTCAGCAGGCGAATGCCGTAAGCCTTTCCTCTCTCCAGATTTCCGGCTCCCAGTTCATTTCCTACCATAATTCCTGCAGCACTGGAGATTCCGGCACTGAAGCAGCAGATCATATCTCTTACAACTGCTGCCACAGAATTTGCGGCTGCCGCATCTACTCCAAGATGCCCCATAAAGGAAGAATAGGAAGTAAATCCGACTCCCCAAAACAAACATGCTCCCAGAAGTGGAAGTGCACATTTCCGGAAGTCCTGCGATAACTGCTTATCTCTCTGGAATAACTGATCCATATTCGGATGAATATATCCTTTTCTATAAGAAACAGCTATGGAACATGCAAGTTCAATGATCCTTGCGATCAGAGTTGCCACTGCCGCACCTCTTACTCCCATCGGAGTAATTCCGAATGCTCCGTAAATAAATACTGCGTTCAGGATAATATTGATACACACAGTCGCAGAACTGATCACTGCAGTTGTCTTTGCATGCTCGCTGGTCTTCATGATAACGAGGTAGCACTGTGAAATTCCTGTAAGCAGATAGGAAAATCCTGCAATTCTCAGATAACTGATACCATAATCAATCAGTACACTCTCATTTGTAAAGATCAACATGAGATATTTTCCGAAGAAAACACATCCTGCAAAGAATATCACGGACACCAGTCCGCATAAGCGAAGTGCCATACAGAAGATGGCATCCAGAGTCTTAATATCACCTTTTCCCCAGTACTGTGCCCCCAGAATCCCAAGGCTTGCAGTTGCCGCTGACAGAAACATGTTCTGGATAAACTGGATCTGTGTTGCCAGGGAAACGGCAGACATATAATTCTGATCCATTCCTCCAAGCATAAATGCATCCGCTACTGCTACCAGAGCCAGCATCAGATTCTGCAGCACGATAGGGATCATCAGACTCCATAATTTGCTGTAAAATGCATGGTCTTTTTCTCTTTTCATCATTTGCTCTTTCTATATTATTATTCGGGCAGATAAAAATATCCGCTTCACTACTTACTTAATCATTCAAAGTTACAATTCATATAACATATCATGCCATTCTTCGCCACCCCATGAAGAGCCTGAGATTCCCAGATCCTTGTATCCCATTTTAGTGTACATCTCCACTTTGTTATCCAGACAGGTAAGAAAAACTTTCTCTCTGCCGTTTTCTTTCTCTCTTCTCAGATACTGATGCATCAGTTCTCTTGCGAGTCCCTGCCCTCTGTATTCCGGCAGTACGTCAAGCCCCAGAAGCATAATGTTCTTTCCATTCCGGTTGTTTAACGTAACATCTGTGAAAAATTCATCACGGAAAACTTCCTCATCTGTTGCGCTTCCATTTAAAAAACCGGCTATTTTGCCAGTCTTTTTATCCACTGCGACCAGAAAGAGTTCTGAAACTTTCTGTATTCTTTCTGTCATATGCTTCTCTGAGCACGCCTCATTTGGCGGAAAACAGATCTGTTCTATCTGTACTGCCTGATCTGTTTCTTCCGGTCTGATATTACGGAATTCATATTTCTCCATAATTGTTTCACTGATAAATTCCTTCATTTCTTTTTCCTCATCCAAAAATT
>OLNH01000623.1_pt1 | contig 27442 bp, 27 predicted proteins | sample 1643101 | NCBI WGS metagenome assembly OLNH01 (sample SAMEA3136758, study PRJEB25190) | human gut metagenome | biome: human gut; feature: human-associated habitat; material: faeces | place: Austria | collected 2013
CGAGCTTTATATACTCATCTTTCTTAAATTTCATAATTCTCACCTACTTTCTTATTTATCAACTTTTCAACACTGTTTTTGTTTTGTATTATCATATTCGAAACTTTTAATTCAAAAAAATTTCATACTTCCAATTATACTCATTCACAATTTTAGTTGCTTCACTTAAAAAGAAATCTGACTGACCGTTTATTTTTTGTAATACCGCCGTTGAACTGATATTCAGTAAATGAGCCAAATCATTAGCAATGATATTATTTTCTTTCATTTTACCTTTCAATTTCATATACGGTTTATGTTTTAAGGTTTCCAATTTAACAACACTCCTTTTATATATTACATTGTTTGTTGTGTTAATATTAACTTACAAGTATAATATAGCACATTTTAGTTTCGTTGTCAACAACTTTTTAGAATTATTTTTATGTTTTTCAAAACTTTTTTTATTTTTCTCTTGCAAATAGTTTATATATGTGATAACATAACTTTGTAAGGAGATGATTATATGTTTTCCGAAAATTTAAAAATCGCCCGAAAAAGAAAAGATTATACTTTAGAACAGCTCGCCAACGAATATAATAAACGCTTTGGTGGCGGACTCAGCAAAGGAACACTTTCTAAATATGAAAACGGCAAACAAGAACCGATGATAACTGTTGTTATAAATTTAGCAGAAATTTTAGATGTTTCTATTGACTTTTTAACAAATTCAACGCTTGATAACACATATAAATTAGTATCGGACGAATTAGGCTTAAGTCAAAAAAGTATTGAAATTATAAAAACTTTAAACGATAATAATTTATCAGCCGCAATAAACTGTCTGATTGAAGATAATAACTTCGTAGACTTTTTACAATATTTTTATCAATATAAAACAGAATTTGCAGATAGAAAAACCGCAGAAAAATATTTTAATAAATTTATTTCTAAAATTGGTACTTATGCAAAAGCCGTCTATACAGTGGATAAAGTCGAAGATTATGAATATTTAATATATAACAATCTACAACGTCGCTTTGATGATTTAGTTAACAGACTATATTTTAAAGAAAATAAACAAGGGGATTGATATTATGGAAATAATAAAATATTACGGTAGTGATGAAACCAAAACAGAGTTTATCAATCACGACAGCGAGCCGTTAATGGCAGTAATTGCACACGACCGCTCACACGCTGTTGTTTCGTTGCTTGACGAGGGTTGTGAACATCACTTGTTATTGGCAAAGGCTCTTGACAAATACAATATAGATGAATATTTCAGAGTTATTTTTGATAACGAGGGTGCCGATTGGACCTTTGTATGCCCACCTAATTATAAAAATATAGCTAATAAAGAAAAACGTATAACGGAATTTTTTAATGACGGTGTTGACGCTATTACCGATTTTCTTAAACAAATCGGTTATGACGTGCCTATTAACGTCCCAAGACGTTACCGCAGACATATGGACTATTTGAAAAATTCTGATTATTAAAAAAATCCCCCGACCGCTACCAACAGTCGGAGGAAACAGAATAAAGTGCATTTATACACAATATCCAAACCAATAATATTGTATCATAAATGCACTCTATTTTCAATACGAAAAATCGAAAAAGGAGTGTTATTTTTATGCCTATTTATAAAATGGACGGTAAAAAAGACGGCTTACAGAAATACCGTGTGAGAATTAATTACACCGACAGCTCCGGCAAGGCAAAGCAGATTGACCGTGTCGCATATGGCAAGGATTCCGCAAAAGAGCTTGAAAGACAGTTAATGCACAATCTTAGCAATGAAACATTAAAAAGAATAACATTGCAAGAATTATATGATGAATACATCGCCGTTAAAAAATTTGAAGTCAGAGAAAATTCTATGAGAACTATTACAGGACGATTAGAGTTATATGTATTACCCAAATTTAAAGATTACAAATTAAACAAAATCACATCAGCAGAATTACAAAAGTGGAAACAGTATATCGAAACCTGTACACAAGCTAAAAAGCCAAAAGAAAAGCTATCGTCAAGTATGAAGAAAAATATCTTTGGCGAATTTCGCGCCTTGATGAACTATGCGGTAAAAATGGAATACATACCAAAAAATCATCTTACTGTTGTCGGGAATTTCAGAAATCCATATGAAAATAAAAAGGAAATGGATTTTTACACCCCCGAAGAATTTAAAAAGTACATACAAGCCGCCAAAAAGCAAGCAGAGCTATCCGAACAATCAACAGGAAGTATATATGAATGGAATTTCTATGTATTTTTTAATATCGCATTTTATACGGGTATGCGTAAGGGTGAAATAAACGCTTTAAAGTGGTCGGATATAGATGATAATATAATTCATGTACGTCGGAGCATTGCTCAAAAGCTTAAGGGTGAGGACAGAGAAACACCTCCAAAGAATAAATCGTCTGTTCGTGATTTACAAATGCCATTGCCACTTATTAATATATTAAACGAACACCAAAAACGTTATAAGGCTATTGACGGTTATTCTGATAACTTGCGGATATGTGGCGGTATTAAGTGTTTACGTGATACAACCATAGAAAAGCGAAACGAAAAGTTTGCCGATATTGCAAATGTCAAAAAAATACGCATTCACGATTTTAGACACCCGTATGTCAAGCTAAAACTAAAAGTTTCATCAGCATATTTTCGCCATATTTTCAGCGCAAAAATCCTTGATTTTCCACTCTATTTCAAGCCTGTTATCGGGATATACGCACACCTTTTCAATGAGCACATCCGCAAGCGCTTGTGTTAAGGTGTTTTCTTTTTTTATAGTTTTTGCGGTCTGAACGATTTTTGTTCTGTTCTCAAATTTAAGGCGATTTTGCTCCTCCGACTGACGGCATTTATCGTATCGTATTCGATAATTTTCAGCCTTTGTGTCATACTCTTGTTTTTGCTGCCTATACTCATCAAGAGTAATTTTTTCTGTCAAAAGATGCTCATATAATTTTTGCTTTTCTTTTTGGCAAGCTGCTATCTGTTTTTCTATATCCGCAAGTTGTCCGGTTTTTATCTGTGCCGTATCAGCTTTTGAAACATCATCAATATTCAATAAAATTTCAGCCTGCTTTGAGATTATATCAAAAACAGCTTGATTTAATGAGCTTTCCGATATTTCCGACTTATAGCAAGGTTCCGTTTCATCGTTCCTTGTATAACTGCATCGGTATATCGGTATCTTTTTTGGCACATAGTCCATTGCGTGTTGACAGCAACCGCACTCAACCTTTCCACGAAGCGGATAGCTCCGCTGTTGTTTATTCGGCTGCTTAAATGTTCGGCGTGCCGCATTTGCTCTTTCAAACAATTCCTTTGAAACAATGCTTTCGTGATGATTAGGAATTTTAATCCATTCGCTTTCATCACGCTTAATCATTTTCGTGCTGCCCACATCCTGCACCTTTTGTTTCAACATTACAAACATACCCATATACTGTTCGTTGACAATAATTCGGTTTATAGTGGAAATACTCCAATATTTGCAGTTCGGGAAACGAGAGCCGTAATTTCCTTTAATGCCCTTATATTGTGCAGGGGTAGGAATATTTTTGTCAAACAACAGTTTTGATATATATGCGGCTGATTTCCCGTCAGCGGTAAGCTCGAATATCATTTTAACAGTTTCGGCGGCTTTTTCGTCAATAATCTGTTCGCCATTTTTATCGGGTTTATAACCGTAAGTATAATTTCCCGATTTATATTCACCACGCCGCATTTTTGTGTATTTGGCACTCTTTGTTTTGACCGATAAATCTCGGCTGTAGTACTCATTTACAAGGTATTTAACAGCAACAGCAATACCGCCCGTATCACCTTTATGTTCATCACTGTCATAATTATCGCTGACAGATATAAACCTTACTCCGAACAGAGGAAATATCTGCTGTGTGAAATATCCGACCTCAATGCTGTTTCTTCCAAAGCGTGAGAAGTCTTTTACCAAAATGCAGTTTACTTTATAGGTTTTAACATCGGTCAAAAGCTGCTGAACGGCGGGGCGTTCAAAATTAGTCCCGGAATACCCGTTATCAACATATTCAATAATTTCAACATTATCACCGAGGATTTCCGCATATTTACGAAGCAGAAGCCTTTGAGATTCAATGCTCATACTCTCGACACGCTTATCATCAACGGATAATCGCAAATATATTGCTACGATATATCTATACATTTGCAGACACCTCACCTTCAAATTCATTATCAAAGCTGTATGTTATTTCAACTTTTTTTCCTTTATAAATCTCTATTCTTGAAATCAACTTGTTTATAAGCTCTTTTGTAAGTGTGTTGTTTTCGGTAATAACCGAAACAGCGTCAGATAGGTCGCAATATTGACTATACTGCTTTTCAAGTTCTGCCTGTTGGCTTTCAACCTCGTTTATTTTGCGAAGCGTATCGGAGATTTTATCACCGTAGCTTGTACGCATTTCTTGATATTCCTCTTGTGTGATGATGCCGTTTACAAGGTTTTCATACAAGCTGTTCAAAAAATTCTGATTTTTGGATATATATGCCCGTAAATTTTTCAATTCCGTCTGCTGCTGTTCAATTCGTTGCTTATCATTCAGAGAATAAAATATCTGATTTTTTCTGTCTGCAAGCACAGCAGCTTGTGTTTTTATTGCAGTTATAACAACATTAAGCAAATCTGTTTCAAGAATACTGCTGTTATCGCAGCCGCCCCGTTTATATCTTGTATTTGTAAGACAGATTATGTTATATACAAAACCTGTTTTTACTCTCGAAAATCTTGTACGGTGCAAAGGTCTGCCGCACTCTCCGCAAAAGATTTTACCCTTCCATATATTCTCCGTGTAGGGGATTACAGATATATTGTCGTGCTTTTTCTTTAACTGTTCAATACGCTCCTGTGCCTTATCAAACATCTCTTGTGGTATAATGGCTTCGTGCGTATTCGGAATGACTATCCATTTATCCTTGTCAACAGCCGTTTGCTTTTTTGCCAAGCTGTCGCTCCTGCCTTGAACGAGCTTACCCGTATAGATTTCGTGCATAAGAATTTGCCGCACGGTCATAGTCTGCCATAAACCGCTACCGATGCTTTTTTCGGAAGTAATATATCCTTTTTGATAGCCGTAAACACCCGGTGTCGGAATTTGTTTTTCATTAAGCTGCAAGCATATCTCATTCATTGCCATACCGCCGTTAAAAAGTTCAAATATCAATTTTACAACGGGTGCGGTGTCGGGATTTACAATGAGCTTATGACAGTTATTCGGATCTTTCAGATAGCCGTATTTCGGTCTTGCACTCACATACTGACCGTCACGCATCGCCTGCTGTGCCTGTGTTTTGATTTTCTTTCCAATATCTAAAGCATAGGCTTCATTTATGATATTTTTAATATACAACAGCATTTTATCACCGTTTGAGGGTGCGTCCGTATCAAAGTTGTCGTTCACGGCGATAAACCGTACTTTCTTTTCGGGGAAGTAACTGTCTATGTAAAAGCCTGTGTCAATACTGTTTCTTCCAAGCCTTGATAAGTCCTTCGCTATAACGCACTCTATTTTACCGTTTTCAATATCTTCAATCATTCGTTGAAATTCCGGTCGCTGAAAAGATGAGGTTAGATAACGATACTTTTTGAAACACAGTAAAATCAAGGTTTTTCGGACAACGGACAAGCATGGTTTGTACTACAACTAAATATTGCACCGCACAAGCGGCGTTTCCCACTTCCACACGGAAGAACAGGAACGCCGCTTTTTTCATGCCCTTTGTTACGCAGTAGGGGCAGAAAAAGCCTTGCTATAAGCGGCTTTGTGGGTGTGTTTTTCACGCAGCAAGGGATTTATACCTAAACCCTCAAAATCACCGTTCTACTGCGTAACAAATCCAAAGCAAAGGAGTGATGAAGCTATGGCAGTATTCCGTGTGGAGCGCAACACAGGCTACACCGTAATGAGCAACCACCACTTACGCAATAAGGAGCTTTCCTTAAAGGCAAAGGGGCTGTTATCTCAAATGCTGTCCTTGCCGGAGGATTGGGACTACACCCTTGCGGGGCTGTCCTACATCAACCGGGAAAGTATCGACGCTATCCGTACCGCCGTTTGGGAGCTTGAAAAAGCCGGATATATCACAAGGCGGCAGGGACGCGACGAGAAAGGCAAAATGACCTCTATCGAGTACACCATTTACGAACAGCCGCAGCCGCCGGAATTGGATTGCCCGGTATTGGAAAATCCAACAGCGGATAACCCGATATTGGAAAATCCGACAACGGATAATCCGACGTCGGAAAATCCAACGCAATTAAATAAAGATATATCAAGAACTAACTTACCAAAAAAAGAAAAATCAAATACGGATTTATCAATTACCCATTCCATTCCTATCCATTCCCTAAATCCCTTGCCTTATGGCGAGGACGAAGCGGCACAGCCGCCGGAACGGAAAAGAACGGAAAGGAACGACGCTTACAGAGTGTATGAGGAAATCATCAAGGACAATATCGAGTATGACATTCTCTTGCAGGATATGAAGTTTGACCATGACCGTCTGAATGAGATTGTTGACATTATCCTTGAAACGGTCTGTACGTCAAGAAAGAAAATCCGTATTGCCGGGGACGATTACCCCGCCGAGCTTGTGAAGTCAAAGTTTATGAAGCTGAACAGCGAACACATCCGCTTTGTACTTGACTGTATGCAGGAGAACACCACGAAAATCCGCAACATCAAGCAGTACCTAAAGGCGGTGCTTTTCAATGCCCCGTCTACCATTGACAGCTACTATACTTCCCTTGTCGCTCACGATATGGCAAGCGGCGCACTTGCACCGAGGAAGCCGAAGTACGGCGACCCGGACTATTACACCTACAACGAGGGCGAAAGCCTGTAAACGAAAAAAGGAGGATTTACCACATGGCACAGAAAACAGGAGCTTTAATTTTTGACGAAACCGCTGACCGCTACGATATTCGCTTTGATATTGCCGACTATTACGGCGGCTTGCATTGCGGCGAGTGCATGGACGTATTCACAGGCGGCAAATGGAAGCCGACCCGGATTGAGTACGGGGACAACTGGTATCTTGTAGGTATCCGCGCCGAGGACTTGAACGGGCTGCGGGTGCGGATTTAACGGGGCGGCGTGAAGAACGGACGCCCTTTTTTCACGCCCAAAAGCGGCGTACCACCTTAACACTATCACTACTACCGGGAAAGGAGGACGGTAAACATTGCAAGATGAAATCAACGAAAAAGTGGTTGCGCTCTCTGTCAAGGGAGCAAAGCTGACCGCTGAAATGTTGCAAAAGGCAATCAAAGCCATGCTTGCACAGGCAAAAAAGCAGCAGGAAAAACAGCCCCACGGGAAGCAGACCCTAAAGCAGCTTGCGAAGCAGAACGCGGGGCTATCCAACATTGAGATAACCGAGGGCAATATCAAAGCCTTTGAGCAGACGGCAAAAAAATACGGTATCGACTTTGCCCTAAAGAAAGACAGCACCGAAACGCCGCCCAGCTATCTTGTCTTTTTCAAGGGGCGGGACGCTCTGACCGCAGCATTTAAGGAATTTTCCGCAAGGAAACTGACGCAGGAACAAAAGCCCTCTATCCGAAAAGCTCTGTCTGCTTTCCGGGAAGCAGCAAAACAGCTTAACGCAAACCGTCAAAAGACAAAACACAAGGACAGGGAGGTGTCGCTATGAAGCCGAATATCAAGAAGCTGCTTATCCTAAACGCCCCCTATCTGCTCTTTGTGTATCTCTTTGATAAAGTCGGACAGGCGGTGCGGCTCTCGCCGGGGGCTGACCTCTCCGGCAAGCTGCTTTCCATTGGCAGCGGCTTTTCTGCCGCCTTTTCAAATGCCCTGCCGAGTTTTGCCCCTATGGATTTGCTTATCGGCATTGTCGGGGCTGTCGTTATCCGGCTTGCGGTCTATGTGAAAGGCAAGAACGCAAAGAAATACCGTAAGGGCATGGAGTACGGCTCTGCACGTTGGGGCAATGCCGAGGATATAAAGCCATATATCGACCCCATATTTGAAAATAACGTGCTGCTGACGCAGACCGAAAGGCTGATGATGAGCAGCCGCCCGAAGCACCCGAAATATGCACGAAACAAAAACGTACTTGTAATCGGCGGCTCCGGCAGCGGCAAAACGAGGTTTTTTGTAAAGCCCAACTTAATGCAAATGCACAGCAGCTATGTAGTCACTGACCCGAAAGGAACGGTTTTAATCGAGTGTGGGAAGCTCTTGCAGCGGGGCGGGTACAAAATCAAGGTGCTAAACACCATCAATTTCAAGAAATCCATGCGGTACAATCCCTTTGCCTATCTGCGCAGCGAAAAGGATATTTTGAAACTGGTAAATACCATTATCGCCAACACCAAAGGCGACGGGGAAAAGTCCGGCGAGGATTTTTGGGTGAAATCGGAACGGCTTTTTTACTGCGCCCTTATCGGCTACATCTGGTACGAAGCCCCGGAGAATGAGAAAAACTTTACGACGCTGCTTGAAATGATAAATGCGTCGGAAGCCCGCGAGGACGACCCGGAATTTCAATCCCCCGTTGACCTCATGTTTGAACGCTTGGAGGAAAAAGACCCGGAACATTTTGCGGTGCGCCAGTACAAGAAGTTTTTGCTGTCTGCCGGAAAAACAAGAAGCTCTATCCTCATTTCCTGCGGTGCGCGTCTTGCCCCCTTTGACATTCGGGAACTGCGCGAGCTGATGGAAACCGACGAAATGGAGCTTGACACCTTAGGCGACCGAAAGACCGCGCTTTTTGTTATTATCTCCGACACCGACGACACCTTTAACTTTGTTGTATCAATCCTTTACACACAGCTTTTCAATCTGCTTTGTGACAAGGCAGATGATGTGTACGGCGGGCGGCTGCCTGTTCATGTGCGCTGTCTGCTTGACGAGTTTGCAAATATCGGGCAGATACCGAAGTTTGAAAAACTCATTGCCACGATAAGGAGCCGCGAAATCTCCGCGTCCATCATCTTGCAGAGCCAGTCGCAGCTAAAGGCTATCTACAAGGACAACGCCGATACCATTGTCGGCAACTGCGATACGACCCTGTTCTTAGGCGGCAAGGAGAAAACGACCCTTAAAGAAATGTCGGAAATCTTGGGGAAAGAAACCATTGACAGCTTCAACACTTCCGAAACAAGAGGACGGGAGCTTTCCCACGGGCTGAACTATCAGAAGTTAGGCAAGCAGCTTATGAGCGAAGATGAAATTGCGGTCATGGACGGCGGGAAATGTATCTTGCAGCTACGCGGGGTGCGCCCGTTCTTCTCCGAAAAATACGATATTACCAAACACCCGAAGTACAAGTACCTTTCCGACTTTGACAAGAATAACGCCTTTGACATGGAAAAGCACTTGCGCCGCCGTCCTGCAATCGTGAAGCCGGACGAGGTATTTGACTATTACGAAGTTGACGAAGCAGATTTGCAGGAGGATACAGAATGAACAAGCGTATCAGAAAGAAAAAGACAAAACAGCAGCTAATCCGAGCTATCAGCGGGCTTGTGGAAGCCGCCGAGGAAATGCAGCGGGAACAGGAACGCAGGACAAGACAGGCGGGTATTTCCTATATCAAGTATATCGAAGCTGTCCGGGAACGGCAGTACGGCATTATGCCTGTCTACACACCACTTTTTGAAAAGGAGGGAGCATAAAGTCAAAACAATAAACACGGGCTACATGGTACGCGCCCCTACTCCTTGCGCGTATCGCGGCAGGAAGCCGCGCCCTTACAACTGAATACCGCCGCGCAGCAGAAACAAACGCAGCGCGGGGACTTATGACCGCGGCAGTTATCGAAAGCTGACCGCCGTTTTTTATGCCCTTTTTCGGGCAGCCGCACAGCGGCAGAAAGGAGTTTTTTATGGCATTTTTCAACAGCGCAGTAGGAGTTTTGCAGACACTCGTTATCGCTCTCGGAGCAGGTCTTGGCATTTGGGGCGTTATCAACCTCTTGGAGGGTTACGGAAATGACAACCCAGGTGCAAAAAGCCAGGGCATGAAACAGTTGATGGCGGGCGGCGGCGTTGCCCTTATCGGCATGACCCTTGTACCGCTGCTTTCCGGCTTGTTCGGTTAAGAAGCGCGGGTAAAGGCTTATGCAGAGCATACTTGACGCGATTAACGAATGGATAAAGGAAATCCTCATTGGAGCCATTAACGGTAATCTGTCAACTATGTTCGGGGACGTAAACGAAAAAGTCGGAACTATCGCCGCAGAGGTAGGCAAGACCCCGCAGGGGTGGAACGCAGGCATATTTTCCATGATACAGAGCTTGTCGGAAAATGTGATTGTACCCATTGCGGGGCTTGTCATTACCTACGTTCTATGCGTGGAGCTTATCAGCATGGTAACGGAAAAGAACAATATGCACGATATTGACACGTTCATGTTCTTTAAGTGGTTTTTCAAGGCGTGGGTAGCGGTGTATCTCGTTACCCACACCTTTACTATCACTATGGCGGTGTTCGATATGGCGCAGCACGTTGTTTCCGGCGCGGCGGGCGTGATCGGCGGCGATACGAATATCGACGTTGACGCCGCCCTCTCGTCCATGCAAGCCGGACTTGACGCTATGGAAATCCCCGAACTGCTTTTGCTCGTTATGGAAACAAGCCTTGTGAGCCTTTGCATGAAAATCATGTCGGTGCTTATCACGGTTATCCTGTACGGCAGAATGATAGAAATTTACCTTTACTGTTCGGTATCGCCTATCCCGTTTGCAACTATGACCAACAGAGAGTGGGGACAGATAGGCAACAACTACTTAAAAGCCCTGTTCGCCCTCGGTTTTCAAGGCTTCCTCATAATGATATGTGTCGGCATTTATGCGGTTTTGGTTGGCAGCATGATTGTAGCGGATAACCTGCACAGCGCAATTTTCTCCCTTGCAGCCTACACCGTGATTTTGTGCTTCTCCCTATTCAAAACAGGCGCACTTGCGAAGTCAATATTTAACGCCCACTAAAGACCGAAAGGAGGTTTTCACTTGGCGTATGTACCCGTACCCAAAGACTTATCAAAAATCAAAACGAAAGTCGCTTTTAATCTGACAAAGCGGCAGATTATATGTTTTGCGGCAGCCCTCGCTATGGGACTACCGCTTTTCTTTTTGCTCAAAGACAGCGCGGGAACAAGCATGGCGGCATTTGCAATGATTGTCGTTATGCTTCCCTGCTTCCTCTTGGCAATGTATGAAAAACACGGGCAGCCCCTTGAAGTCGTGATAAAGAACGTCATTCAGACAAAGTTTATCCGACCAAAGGAACGCCCCTATCAGACGGAAAATTTTTATGCCGTCATAGAAAAACAACGAAAACTGGAAAAGGAGGTATCGGCTATTGTCAATGGCAGAACGAAAAACCATGACTCGCGCGGTAAAAAATCCCGTGAAGCGTAAGCTGACCCGCGCAGAAAAGAAAGAAATCGCCGCCGTGATACAGGCGGCAAAGGGCGACGGGAAGCCCCACACCGCACAACAGACCATTCCCTACTTGCAGATGTACCCGGACGGGATTTGCAGGGTAACGGAAAAGAAATACAGTAAAAGCCTTGTCTTTGAAGATATTAACTATCAGCTTGCACAGGCAGATGATAAGACCGCCATTTTTGAAAACTGGTGCGATTTTCTCAACTACTTTGACGCTTCCGTTTCGGTGCAGCTCTCTTTCATCAATCAAGGCGCAAGAAAGGAAAAGGCACAGGCGGCTATCGAAATTCCGGCGCAGGACGACGCTTTTAACTCTATCCGCAGGGAGTACGCGGATATGCTGAAAAATCAGCTTGAAAAAGGCAACAACGGACTGGAAAAGTGCAAGTACATTACCTTTTCCATTGAAGCGGACAATCTCGCAGCCGCAAAAGCCCGCCTTTCCCGTATCGAAACCGACGTACTCAATAATTTTAAGGTGCTTGGCGTAACAGCCCGCCCCATGAACGGACAGGAACGCTTGAACGTACTGCATGGGATTTTCCACCCGGAGGGCGAGCCGTTCCGCTTCTCTTGGGACTGGCTTGTACCGTCGGGGCTTTCTACAAAGGACTTTATCGCCCCGTCCTCGTTCCGTTTTGGCGACGGCAGGACGTTTCGCATGGGGCGTAAGCTCGGCGCGGTTAGTTTCCTTGAAATCCTCGCGCCGGAGCTGAATGACCGTATGCTTTCGGACATTCTCGACCTTGAAAACGGGATTATCGCCAATCTGCATATCCGCAGTATCGACCAGAGCGAAGCAATCAAGACCATCAAGCGCAAGATAACCGACCTCGACAAGATGAAGATTGAGGAACAGAAAAAGGCGGTACGCAGCGGGTACGACATGGATATAATTCCGTCCGACCTTGCCACCTTTGGCAGCGAAGCAAAGAACCTGTTGCAGGATTTACAGAGCAGAAATGAAAGAATGTTTCTGCTGACGTTCCTTGTGGTAAACATGGCAGACACGAAGCGGAAACTGGATAATGACGTATTCGCTACGGCGGGCTTTGCACAGAAAAATAACTGCGCTCTGACCCGCCTTGACTATTTGCAGGAAGCGGGCTTTATGTCCTCTATCCCTCTTGGAGAGAACCTTATCCCCATTCAAAGAGGATTAACGACCAGCAGCACCGCTATTTTTATCCCGTTCATCACGCAGGAGCTGTTTCAGCGGGGCGCAGCCCTTTACTACGGACTGAACGCACTTTCTAACAACATGATACTCTGCGACCGCAAGCAACTGAAAAATCCCAACGGGCTTATCCTCGGAACACCGGGAAGCGGTAAATCCTTTGCGGCAAAACGGGAAATGACAAACGCCTTTCTCATTACTGACGACGATATTATTATCTGCGACCCGGAAGCAGAATATTTTTCCCTTGTGCAGCGTTTGGGCGGGCAAGTGATACGCCTGTCGCCTGCCGGAAAAGGCATGGACGGCAAGCCCCAGTATGTGAACCCTATGGATATTAACCTCAACTACTCCGAGGACGACAACCCGCTTGCCTTGAAATCCGACTTTATCCTTTCCCTCTGCGAGCTTGTTATCGGCGGCAAAGAGGGCTTGCAGCCCGTGGAAAAGACCGTCATTGACCGCGCCGTTAGGAATGTGTACCGACCTTTCCTTGCAGAACCCGACCCGGCAAAAATGCCGATTTTGGGCGACCTCTACAACGAACTGCTGAAACAGCCGGAGCCGGAAGCTGCCCGCATTGCGGCGGCATTGGAGCTTTATGTTTCGGGAAGTCTGAATGTCTTTAACCACAGAACGAATGTAGAGCTTTCTAACCGCCTTGTCTGCTTTGATATTAAGCAGCTTGGAAAGCAGCTCAAAAAATTAGGTATGCTCATTGTGCAAGACCAGGTATGGAACCGCGTTACCGTCAACCGCGCAGAGAAAAAAGCAACCCGTTACTATATGGACGAGTTTCATTTGCTTTTGAAAGAGGAACAGACCGCAGCCTATTCCGTGGAGATTTGGAAGCGTTTCCGTAAATGGGGCGGCATACCGACGGCAATCACACAGAACGTCAAAGACCTTTTATCAAGCCGCGAAGTCGAGAATATCTTTGAAAACTCCGATTTTGTCCTCATGCTCAATCAGGCACAGGGCGACCGGGCTATCCTTGCAAAGCAGCTCAATATCTCCCCGCAGCAGATGAAGTATGTGACCCATACCGAAGCGGGCGAGGGGCTTATCTTTTACGGGAATGTGGTACTGCCGTTCATTGACCGCTTCCCGACGGACACCGAGCTTTACCGTCTGCTTACGACAAAGCCGGAGGAAGTGAGCAAGCCATGAAAACGGACGTAATCATCAACCGTGAAGCCCTCTATGCCCTGCGGGAGCTGCCGAGCGAAAGCGTGAACTGCTGCGTCACAAGCCCGCCCTACTATGGACTTAGGGACTACGGGCTTGACGCACAGATTGGACGGGAGGACACGCCGGAGCAGTACATTGACAGGCTTGTAGATGTATTCCGGGAACTGCGCCGGGTACTCAAAGACGACGGGACGTTTTGGCTGAATATCGCAGACACTTACTGCGGCAGCGGCATGAAAGCGGGCTGCAAGCAAAAGGATTTAATCGGTATTCCGTGGCTTCTTGCCTTTGCCCTGCGCTCTGACGGGTGGTATCTGCGGAGTGATATTATCTGGCTGAAAGAAAACCCCATGCCGGAGAGCTGCCGCGACCGACCGAGCCGCTGCTATGAGCATATCTTTTTACTGACGAAATCAAAGAAATACTACTATGACGCTGCCGCCATTGCGGAGCCGATCGCGCCGGGAACGGCTGCGCGGTACCGACAGGGGCGCGGCGCAGGACACAAATACGCCGAGGAAGTACCGGGACAGGGCAAGGTACAGGGTATCAATAAAACCCGCAGCGGCGGCTATTATGACGACGCTCTTATGCCGACCACAAGGAACAAGCGGGACGTTTGGCTTATCAATACCGTACCGTATAAGGGCGGGCATTTTGCCGCCTATCCCCCGAAGCTCGCGGAAACGTGCATACTGGCGGGCTGTCCGGCAGGCGGCGTTGTCCTTGACCCGTTTTTTGGAAGCGGTACAACCGGGCTTGCAGCGAAAAGCCTTGACCGCCGCTATATCGGGATTGAACTGAACGCCGAGTATTGCGCCCTTGCAGGGGCGCGGATTGGAGGTGGTAACACTTGAAAGACCCATTAAAGCCCCGCGATAAAATCACGCAGAAAATGACCCGCGACGGGGCTATCGCAGAAAATCAGACCACGGGAGACACGGAACGTATCAGCAAGCGGACGCAGGACGCGGATTTTCAGAAAACGCCGGAGCAACAGGCAGCACAGGACGCAGCGCAGCTACAAGGTGCAGCTTCCCCGACTTCTCCCTTGCCCCATGTGCCGGGAGCTGCCTCCAAAGCGGACACAGGCAAAACGGAGCGCGTCATGGAGCGTATCGAAGCCGCCCATACCCGCAAAGCGTCTAAAAAAGCGGTACGAAAGGCACAGGCAGAAGCTACCGCCGGGACGAAATCTTCCCGGCTGCAATTTACCGACGAGGAACGCGCTGCCCCGGAGCTTGAAAAGTATATCAAGAAATCCGATAAAGCCGCCGACCGACTGGATAAGGCAAAGGCAGCTATCCCCAAAGAAAAGAAACTGGTAAAAGAGCGCACCTTTGATGAAGCCACCGGGAAAGGCAAGACCCGCCTGCACTTTGAGGAAAAGGACAAGCCGCCCGGATTTAAGGAGAAGCACAACCCGCTATCCCGCCCCGCACAGGAAGCCGGGATTTTGGTACATAACAAAATCCATTCTGTCGAAAAGGATAATTCCGGCGTGGAGGGCGCACACAAGAGCGAGGAAGCCGCAGAACGGGGATTGAAGTACGGGGCGCGGAAAATTAAGCAGGGCTACCGCAGCCATAAGCTGAAACCCTACCGAGAAGCGGCAAAGGCAGAAAAAGCGGCTTTTCGGGCAAATGTGGATTTTCAGTATCACAAGACCCTGCATGAGAACCCGCAGCTTACCTCTAACCCCATTTCCCGGTTTTGGCAGAAGCAGAAAATCAAGCGGCAGTATGCAAAGGAAGCCCGCAATACCGCAAAGGGTATCAAGGGCGCGGCAGAACGCACCCGCAAGGCGGCAGCCAAAGCCGCCGAGAAAACAAAGCAGACCGCAGCATTTGTGGCAAGGCACCCGGCGGGCGTGGCAATCGCTGTCGGAGTGCTGCTGCTCTTTATCATGGTAATGTCCGGGCTGTCCTCTTGCGGGGCAATGTTTTCCGGCACTCTAAACGGCGTACTTGGAACGTCTTATACGTCCGAGGACAGCAACCTTGTGGAAGTGGAAAATGCCTATGCCGGACTGGAAAGCGGGCTACAAAACGAGATTGACGCTATCGAAAGCACCCACCCCGGCTATGACGAGTACCGCTATGACCTTGCAAATATCGGGCATAACCCACACGAATTAGCGTCCTATCTGACCGCAAAATATCAGACCTACACCCGCGCTGACGTTCAAAGCGAGCTGCAAAGGATTTTCAATCAGCAATACAAGCTGACGCTGACCGAGGAAGTGGAAATACGCTACCGGGAGGAAGAACGCACTGACACATGGACGGACGAGGACGGCAACGAGCATAGCGACACCTACACCGTACAAGTGCCTTATGAGTATTACATCTTGAACGTCAAGCTGACGAATATCCCACTATCCACCATTGCGGAAAACAACCTTACCCCGGAACAACTGGAAATGTACCGGGTGTATTTACAGACAAGCGGGAACAAGCCCCTTATCTTTGGCGGCGGCTCTCCCGACACTTCCGCGTCCGAGGATTTAAGCGGCGTGGACTTTGTAAACGGAACGCGCCCCGGCAATACTGCTATCGTTGACCTTGCAAAGCAGCAAGTCGGAAATGTGGGCGGCTATCCGTATTGGAACTGGTACGGCTTCAATTCCCGCGTGGAATGGTGCGCCTGTTTCGTGTCCTGGTGCTACGGGCAGGTAGGACTTTCCGAGCCGCGCTTTGCCGCTTGCCAGTCGCAGGGTATTCCGTGGTTTACCTCTCACGGGCAATGGGGAGCGCGGGGCTATGAAAACATTGCCCCCGGCGACGCTATCTTTTTTGACTGGGACTTGGACGGCAGCGCAGACCATGTAGGGCTTGTTATCGGCAGGGACGCAAACCGCGTTTATACTGTGGAGGGCAATTCCGGCGACGCCTGCAAGATTAAGAGCTATCCCCTTGACTATGCCTGTATCAAAGGGTACGGGCTGATGAACTGGAACTGACATACAACATATTTGAAAATCGAAAGGAGAAAAATCATTATGGCTATGAGTAAAATTGAAAGAATTGAAAAGGAAATCCAAAAGACCCGTGAGAAAATCACGGAGTATCAGAACAGGCTGCGCGGACTGGAAGCACAGAAAACCGAAGCGGAAAATCTGCAAATCGTTCAGCTTGTGCGCTCTATGCGCCTTACCCCGCAGGAGCTTACCGCCATGCTTGCGGGCGGCGGTATTCCGGGCATTGCCCCTATCCCCGCAGACTATGAGGAACAGGAGGAAACCGAGAATGAAGAATAAAATCCTTGCAAGCATTACCGCACTTTGCGCCACCCTTGTCCTTGTGGGCGGCTTTTCTGTTACCGCCTATGCACAGACGCCAACGGAAGAAACCGACGACAGCGGCGTAATCGTGGAAACCGAGCCACAGCCACTTACCCCGGAGGGCAACATGACCCTTGTGGACGACATCGACGGGGACGCTGCCGAGGATAAGCAGTTTATCATCGTGAAAAGCAAAGGCGGCAACTATTTTTACATTATCGTTGACCGGGCTGCCGAGGGCGAAAATTCCGTCCACTTCTTAAATCAAGTAGACGAAAGCGACCTTATGGCGATTATCGGGGAGGAACAGACCGAGCAGCCCCCGTCTGTCTGCAACTGTACCGAGAAATGCAAGGCGGGCGAAGTAAACACCGCCTGCCCCGTCTGCTCTGTCAACATGGATAGCTGCACAGGCAAGGAAGCCGCGCCGGAGGAACCCACCGAGCAGGAGCAGCCCCAAAACGGCATGGGCGGGCTTTTGATTTTCCTTGTTGTGGGCTTGCTTGGCGGCGCAGCCCTCTACTACTTTAAGTTTATGAAACCAAAACAGAGCGTGAAAGGCAGCACCGACCTTGACGAGTTTGATTTTGACGAATACGACGAGGACGAGCCGGAGGAAGAAACTGACATCGCAGACACCGAACAGGAGGACGAGGAAGAATGAAACTTGTGATTTGTGAGAAACCCAGCGTCGGGGCGGCGGTTGCCGCCGCCCTTGGCGTAAGGGAAAAGAAAGACGGATATATCGAGGGGAACGGTTATGTTATCTCTTGGTGTATCGGGCATTTGGTAGGACTTGCGGAAGCTGCCGCCTATGGGGAACAGTACAAAAAGTGGAGCTATGACAGCTTACCCATTCTGCCGCAGGAATGGCAGTACACCGTAGCTGCCGACAAGGGAAAGCAATTCAAAATCTTAAAAGACCTCATGCGCCGCGCCGACGTTTCCGAGGTTGTCAACGCCTGCGACGCAGGGCGCGAGGGCGAGCTGATTTTCCGCTTTGTCTATCATCAAGCGGGCTGCAAGAAGCCCTTTACCCGTCTTTGGATTTCCTCAATGGAAAACGAAGCAATCCGAAGCGGCTTTGACAATCTGAAGGACGGGCGGGAATACGACGCCCTCTACCATTCCGCATTATGCAGGGCAAAGGCTGACTGGCTTATCGGGATTAACGCGACCCGCCTTTTCTCCTGCCTGTATGGAAAGACCTTGAACGTGGGGCGTGTGCAGACCCCGACCCTCAAAATGCTTGTAGACCGGGACGCTGCCATTACAGGTTTTCAGAAAGAAACCTACTACCATGTGCGCCTTACTCTCCCTGGCGCAGAAGCGGCAAGCGCGAAGATCTGCGCCGCTGATGAAGCAAGCGAACTGAAAGCGGCCTGCGAAGCGTCGGCGGCTGTCTGTACTTCCCTTGTGAAAGAAAAGAAAACCATTGCCCCGCCGAAGCTCTTTGACCTTACCAGTTTACAGCGGGAAGCAAACCGTATTTACGGGTACACCGCGAAGCAGACCCTTGACCTGGCGCAAGCCCTCTATGAAAAGAAGCTCTTGACCTATCCGAGAACGGACAGCGCATTTCTGACCGACGACATGGGAGAAACAGCGACGGGCATTATCAAGGTGCTTTGTGAGAAACTTTCCTTTATGGAGGGCGCGGATTTTTCGCCGGAGATTGCAAAGGTGCTGAACAGCAAAAAGGTATCAGACCACCACGCAATCATTCCCACTATGGAGCTTGCAAAGGCTGACCTTACCGCGCTGCCGGAAAGCGAGCGCAATATCCTTACCCTTGCCGGGGCGCGTCTGCTTATGGCGACCGCCGAGCCGTACAGTTTTGAAGCGGTAACGGCGGTTTTCTCCTGCGCCGACCATGAATTTACGGCAAAGGGAAAGGCGGTAATCGCTGCCGGGTGGAAAGACATGGAACGGCTTTACCGGGTGACCCTCAAAAAGAAGCCGGACAGCGACGACGAAAACGAACTTGTTTTAGATGTGCCGGACTTTACCGAGGGACAGACCTTTGAAAACCCTGCTGCAAAGGTTACGGAGCATGAAACGACGCCGCCGAAGCCCCACAATGAAGCGTCCTTACTTTCTGCTATGGAACGCGCCGGGAATGAGGACACTGACCCGGACGCAGAACGCCGGGGGCTTGGTACGCCTGCCACCCGCGCCGCTGTCATTGAAAAGTTAGTAAAAGGCGGCTTTATCGAGCGCAAGGGCAAGCAGCTACTTCCCACCAAAGACGGCACAAACCTTGTCTGCGTCCTGCCGGACAGCTTAACTTCTCCGCAGCTTACGGCTGCATGGGAAAACAATCTGACGCAGATTGCAAAGGGTAACGCTGACCCTGCCGCTTTCATGCAGGGTATCGAAGCAATGACGCAGGAGCTTGTAAAAACCTATGCTTCCGTGTTGGGTGAGAAACAAGAGCTTTTCAAGACAGAAAAAACAGAGCTTGGGAAGTGTCCCCGCTGCAAGTCCCCGGTCTATGAGGGAAAGAAAAACTACTACTGTTCCAACAAAGAGTGCGGCTTTACCATGTGGAAAAATGACCGCTTCTTTGAGGAACGAAAAACCGCCTTTACCCCGAAGATTGCCGCAGCACTTCTTAAATCCGGCAAGGCAACAGTTAAAAAACTGTACTCTCCGAAAACGGGCAAAACCTACGACGGAACGGTACTTTTAGCCGACACGGGCGGTAAATATGTGAATTACAAAGTAACCATTTCAAAGAACAAACAACTGGAATAGCAAGCATAGGAAGCGGGTACCCACTTCCGTAAATCCCCGTTGCGACGCTGACGCGCCGGACGGGGATTTTGCTTGTTGGGAAGTTTCCCAAACCCTCTTTTGCGGAGGGCTTCACCCTCTAAAAATTTTCAAAAATATTTGGCAGAAATGCGGGCGTACCCGTAGTAGACCATGCAGCCAAAAAATGCAGCTTATGACGCTGCCGCAGAGAAAGGAGGTTTTTCACTATGGCAAGTTTACGGGACACCGTAAAGGACTATCAAGACGAGCTTAGGGACGGTATCGCATGGGTGGCGTTCTGGAAACAGGGGCGTTCATGGAACGCGGAATATTTTCATCTTGATATGGACGATACGCTCTACCCGGAGGACAGGAGCCGGTTAGAGGAAATAAAAAGCATTGACCCCGCCGCCGTTATCTTAAACGGCTACTATTGCGGGCATTTAGGCGAGGACATGAGCCTTGACGAGCTGACCGCCGGAGTGCGTTACCACTACGAAAACAGCATGAACGACATTGACGGTTTTATCGGAGCGCATGACGACAGGCTTCCCCCGGAGGTTATCGAGGAAGCGAGGGCAGCCGCCCATGAAGCGGGGCTTCCCTTTTCCGAAAAGCCCTACCGGGACGGGGAGGATTTTAACCCCTATGTATTTGACGGGAGCATGAGCATTGAGGATTTTGAGCTTATGCACCGCATGATTGAAAAAGAAAGGAGCGAACAAATGGCAGAACCGATTTTAAGCGGCTATCTTTCCAATCTTGGGAAGTACACCGAGGGCAGACCCGCGGGCGAATGGGTGACATTCCCCACGACTGCCGAACATCTGAAAGAAGTCTTTGACCGTATCGGGATTGACTTCAAGCACTATGAGGAATGGCATTTCACAGAATTTCAATCCACTATCCCCGGCTTGACGGAGCATTTAAGCGAGTATTCCCACCCCGACGAGCTGAACTATTTAGGGAAGCTCTTGGAAATGCAGTTTGACGACGACCGGGAGAAATTCATTGCAGCCATTGAATACGGCGACCATGCCGACAGCTTACAGGACATTATCAACCTTGCACAGAACCTTGACTGCTACTGGATTTATCCGTCCGTCCACAATGAAGAAGAATACGGGCGTTATCTGGTTGATGAACTGGAAGAACCGGAACTTCCCGAAGAAGCGAAAAAGTATTTCATGTATGAGGAATACGGGCGGGACGCTTCCATTAACGACGACGGTATGTTTACCGAAAAGGGCTATATCTACAACAACCGCAACACCTTTACAGAATGGTACGACGGGCGCGACGTGCCGGAGGAATACCGGGTAACGCCGCAGCCCCCGCAGCCGGAAAGACCCGACCCGTCAAAGGTAGAAATGGACGCAGCCGCGCCGGGGCAGAGAACGGCGCAGACCGCAGAGCAGCCACAGGAGCCGCGCCCGGTTATCCCTATCGTGCTGACGAGCGAGAAGCCCGCCGAAAAGCTCAAAGAGATTACCGACCGTCTGGAACAGGGTATTGCGGAACTCTTTGACAGCGAGCGTTACCGGGAATATCTGAAAGTCATGTCAAAATTCCATAATTACAGCTTCCGAAACACCGTCCTTATCGCCATGCAGAAGCCGGACGCTTCCCTTGTGGCGGGCTTTTCCGCTTGGAAGAACAACTTTGAACGAAACGTGATGAAAGGGCAAAAGGGAATTAAAATCATTGCTCCGTCACCCTATAAAATCAAACAGGAAATGCAGAAAATCGACCCGCACACGCAGAAGCCCGTTATCGGCAAGGACGGGAAGCCCGTCACCGAGGAAAAGGAAGTCACCATACCCGCCTACAAGGTGGTATCCGTCTTTGACGTTTCCCAGACCGAGGGAAAGGAGCTGCCGGACATTGCGGTTGACGAGCTGACAGGCGACGTTGACCGCTACAAGGATTTTTTCGCAGCCCTTGAAAAGACTTCCCCCGTTCCTATCGCCTTTGAGAATATCGAGGGCGGCTCTCATGGCTACTACCACTTGGAGGACAAGCGCATTGCTATCAACGAGGGCATGAGCGAATTACAGACCTTAAAGACCGCTATTCACGAAATCGCCCATGCGAAGCTGCACGACATTGACCTCAACGCGCCAAAGGACGAGCAGCAGCCCCACGTTGACCGCCGCACCCGCGAAGTCGAAGCGGAAAGCGTCGCCTATACTGTCTGCCAACATTACGGGCTTGACACGTCGGACTACTCTTTCGGCTATGTCGCCGGGTGGAGCAGCGGGCGGGAGCTGTCCGAGCTGAAAAGCTCCCTTGAAACGATACGCAGCGCAGCCGCCGAGATTATCAATTCCATAGACGAGAACTTAGCGGAGCTGCAAAAGGCACAGGACAAGGAGCAGACCGCCGGACAGGAGCAGCCCACCAGAGAGGGACAGGAAGCCGCGCCGGAGAAGCCGGATCCGGAAGCAGCCGCACCGGGAAAATCCGGCGCACAGGAAAAAGCGGGCGCAGCCCCGAAAGAAGCCTTTACCCCGGAAACGATTTACAGAGTGCGCCGGAACCCTTACAGCGACAGCCGGGAAAACAGCTACCTCTTGCAAGCCTATGTGACACAGGAGAACGGGCGGGCGAAAATGGGCGACGTGCTTTATACGGGAACGCCGGAGAAATGCCGCGAGCTTATGGGGCAGCTCAAAAGCGGCGAGCTGACCGAGGGCGACGTGAAGCAGCTTTACGCAAAGGCACAGGAAACGGCGCAGACCGCCGGACAGGACAAAGACACCTTTTCCATTTACCAGATAAAGGGCGGGGACGAAACAAGGGATTTCCGCTTTGAGCCATACGACCGCCTGCAGGCGGCGGGAAATGTGGTTGACAGGGCGAACTATGAGCTTGTCTATTCCGCGCCCCTTGCGCCGGAAACTTCCCTTGAAGATATTTACACCTGTTTCAATATCGACCACCCCAAAGATTTTAAGGGACACAGCCTTTCCGTTTCCGACGTGGTAGTGCTTCATCAGGACGGACAGGACGCGGCGCATTTCGTTGACAGTGTAGGTTTTCGGGAAGTGCCGGAGTTTTTACAGGAGCAAAAGCAGCTTACCCCGGACGACTTGGAAACGGGCGAAACTGTCAAGACACCGAGGGGGACTTTCCATGTGACCGCCATGAGCCGGGAGCAGATAGAAGCCGCCGGATATGGCTTTCACCACCAGTCGGACGACGGAAAGTATCTGATTATGGGGAATGGGACGCGGGCGTTTGCCGTTGCCGCAGAACAGGCGCAGCGGGACAATCCCTTGAAAACCGCCGAGCAGACCACAGAGCAGAACGGGAACATGATTGACGGTATCATCAACAACACCCCCACCGTTGACGAACTGGAAGCAAAGGTAAAGGCGGGCGAGCAGATTTCCCTTGTTGACCTGGCTAACGCTGTCAAAGCCGACAAGGAGCGCGGCAAGGGAGCGAAGCCGGAAAAGAAACCCTCTATCCGGGCGCAGCTTAGAGCCGACAAGGAAAAGGCACAGAAGAAAAACGCAAAGCAGAAGTCACAGGACTTGGAAAGGAGCTGACCCATGCCGGAACAGAGCAAATTTGAAAACATGGATTTGTTTGCTTCCCTTGAAGCGATTATGAAGCAGAACACAGGCTTTTACCAGAGCGACTTAGACATTGACAAAGAGATTATCGCAAAGGCGGCGGCAAGCCCCCACAGGGAGGACAAAACACTTTTGTGGTTCTGCCGCCCGTCCGGGACGCACTGTTTCCGGGAGCGCGACGTTTTCCTCAAAGACACCGCGCCCCACAACACATGGCGTTTCTACATGGAGCAGACAAGCGACCGCGTTCTTGCCTATGCAATCGAGCTGACGGGAAAGGAGCGCGGGAAAATCAAGGGCAATCTGTACGAACTGGACTACTCTAAACATTATGAGCGCGTCAAGGAAAAGGAGCTGCCCGCCGATACGGTGAAGCTGATTTATGAGCATGGGGAAAGGGTACAGGAAGCCGGGAGATATTTTGACGGAACCCCAGACCCGCAGCTTGGGAAATTTGAACGCTTTGAAGCCGTACCCAACGACCCGGACGCGCTGCAATCGCTCTTACAGGAAGAACGGCGCAGCCGGGAGCAGCTTTCGCCGGGGGATTTCAAGGCGCATATTGCCGCTTTGCGGGACGGGCTGATTGAAACGGAAGCGCGGCGCATTGTGCGGGAAATGAAGCGGCATTACGAGCCGAACAGCCCGAACAAGACCCATTTCATGGCAGAGCTTTCCCCGGCGTTCATGCGGCTTGCAGCCACAAAGGACACTGACCGCCTTTTCTCCATGCTGCCCTACAAGACCCTTTCCTTTTCCAAAATCGAGGGCAGACATGGGACGTATGCGCTGATTGACAAGGGGGAGAACCGGGACAGGGAGATAAGGAAGCCCCGCCCCTCTATCCGGGCGCAGCTTAAAGCAGACAAGGCAAAGACCGCCCCGAAAAAGGCGGCGGCAAAAACAAAAAATCACGATATGGAGGTATGAGCATGATTAGACTGACTGTTGAAGAAACAAACCTTTTGAGCATTTACAACGAGGGCGGCAAGCGGGCTTTGATTGAGAATGTCAACGCCGCGCTGCCCTACATGGACGCGGATATGCGGGAGCTTGCAAAGCGCACCCTTTCCAAAGTGGACGCTTTGACCGAAGCGGAATTTGCAGAGCTTCCCATTTACGCCGCTGATGAAGTATGAACGGGGTTAAGCGGCTGACGCCGCCCCAGAGCCGGAAAGTCAACGCCCTTGTGCGCCGGACGTGCTGCAATTATGATAACGGGAACTGTATCTTACTGGACGACGGGGACGAGTGCGTATGTCCGCAGCTCATTTCCTATTCGCTTCTCTGCAAGTGGTTCCGGGTTGCGGTGCTTCCCGCCGACAGGCTGCTTTATGCGGAGCTTTACCAGACAGGGGATAAGAAGAAATGTACCGAGTGCGGCGCGTTCTTTGCGTCAACCTCTAACAGTGTCAAATACTGCCCCGTCTGCCGGAAACGTATCACCCGCAGACAAGCCGCCGAGCGCATGAGGAAAAGACGCGCCCCTGTTACGCAGTAGGCGCGGAAAATCCCTTGATTTACAGGGCTTTCCGGGCGTGAAAATCGGATAGGCGATACTTTATACCTTTACCCCCAAAAATGGCGTTCTACTGCGTAACATTCACGAAAACAGCACCCATAAAAAGACAGGGCGCGGAAGTCATATACTGGCTTCCGCGCCCTGTTCTTTTTTTGCCTATCTGACATTTCCCTTTTCCATTTCTTCAAGCGGGAACTGCGGGAGGGCTTCTATCAGCTTCTTTGTGATGGACTGGCGCATATCTTCGTTGATTTCCTGTTTCGTGCTTCCGTCCGGCTGTCTGACCGCTACCGTCGATAGCCTGTCGATTTCGTCCTTGTAGCACTCCACGACTTTCTCCACCGCCCATTTTTCCCCGGCAACGGCGGCGCGTATGGTTTCATATTCCGGCATTTTCTGGTTTTCCATGCTCAACGCTCCTCTGCTTTTTGATAGCCCTATCATAGCACAGCGGCGGGGATTTTGCTATCCTTATCCGCGCTCTGTTCCCTTTTCCCGTTCCGGCTGCCTGTCTGCCTGTAAAATGCTGTCAATGTTCTGCTTGATAATATCGTATTCCCGGACTTTCTTTTTCAGCTTCCCATAGTCGGCATAAAGGGCTTCTTTCTGCGCTTGGAGGGCTTCATATTCCGATTGCAGCGCGGCAAGGTTCGGGAGCTTTGCAATGCCCGCCGCTTTCAGCGACCTTGCGGCGGCTTCATGTAGGATAATCGCCTGTTCCTGTCCGGCGCGGTACTTCTCCCTGTTCCTTGCCTTGCGGTATGCGTCATAGACGGGCTTTGTCTTTTGGTAGGTGGAAACATTCTTGATAAGCACCGCCATGTCCGCAAGCCGCTTTTCCGCGTCCTTCAATGCGTCTGCCGCCTGTCCGCTTTCCGCTGCCATTTCTTCAATCCGGCTGACTAAATCCGCGTACTGTTCAATCTTATGTTCCGTCAAGAAATTCATGGTCTTTGCTGCCTGTTTCAGATTGTGGATTTTCGCCCACTGTTCATAGCCCTTACTCTGCGCCGCCTTGATACTGTTCTCAATGTCGATAAGCAGCGAAACGCCGCGCTGCTCTCTGGGGGCTTTCGCCGCCTTTGCCCGTCTGCCCGCTATCCGTTCCCTTATGGCTTCCTCTGTATAATCCGCGCCGAGGGTTTTAAGACGGGTGAAGCGTTCCTGTCCGGGGGCGCGGCATGACACATATTTCCCCGGCTTTATCTCATAGCCCGCCGCCTGTAACCGCTGCAACAATTCCTCAAAACTGGAAACTTGGGGGATAAGCGCGTCAACGGCAATCTTTAGCTTGCCTTTCCAACTTGTACCCGTCTTTTCTGCCTGGTACTCCGCATAGCTCTTTCCCTTGCTGCCCTTGCCGGGAACGACGACGGACAAGCCATTTTCCCGACACAGCTTGTCGCTCATGTTCCGTATGCCGTAATAGCTCCTTTTGTTGGAATTATATTTGCGGTGGTCTACGAAATTTACGGCGCAGAAAATAATGTGATTGTGGACGTGTCCTTTGTCAATGTGCGTCGTGAGTACATATTCATGCTGCCCCTTTGTTACCGCGTCGGCAAGCTGCTTTCCGATTTCATGGGCTTTCTGATAATCGACTTCCCCCGGCTCAAAGGACTGTATCAGATGAAAGGCTAAATTGTTCCCCTTTTGGAGTGCTTGGGACAAGGTATATTCAAATTCAATATCTGCCGTTTCATAGGAGCAGCCGAAAGAGGACACAAGCATTTTTCCGTCCGTCTTGTCCGGGTTTTCGATATAGTCAAGGGCTTTGCTTAGAGTGCTTTTAATAGGCTTAATCTTTGTAACCGCCATATCTCCGCAAGCACCCCCTTTATTTCCTCTATGTCCTCTTGGTATGCGTTCCCCGTCGCGTTTACGCGGCGTGCTATCTGGTTGACGTTGACACCGATTTTCTGTATCTCTGCGGTCATTGCCTTTATATCGGCATGGTCTATCTGAATGATATACCCGTCAATGGCAATCTTCCGCAGATATGCCGCCATGTTCCGGGTGGGTACGAGCTTCATTTTTTCCAGTATTAAATCCCGTTCCGCTTCCGTCACTCTGAATTTGATTTGCACCGTTCTTTTGCGTCCGTTCATGTATTCGCTCCTTTCCTTTCCGTTCCGAGGGTTTGGGACACTTCCCAACAAGCAATTTTCAACCGACGCGCCGCAGCGCGGGAGGGGAAAATACGGAAGTGGGTACCCGCTTCCTATGCTTGCTACGAATGTTTTTATCCCTTATGCCTTACTACGGAGCTATGCCCGGTTTTGCCAAACTTCCGCAAAAGAAAAACGCTGCAATCCTCAAAAAAAGATTACAACGCTCTCTAAACCTTATTCAATTCTGACGGACACTTCTTATCTGCCCTCTGTTTCGACTTCCGCTATCTCCTTTGCCGTTGCGCTCACAATCCGTATGCCTGTATCGCTCATACCGTCAAGAAGCGCGTCAAGCTGCCGCC
>OLNH01000634.1_pt1 | contig 26954 bp, 15 predicted proteins | sample 1643101 | NCBI WGS metagenome assembly OLNH01 (sample SAMEA3136758, study PRJEB25190) | human gut metagenome | biome: human gut; feature: human-associated habitat; material: faeces | place: Austria | collected 2013
TCGGGCTGATGACTGGTTTCAACGTAAGTTTTTTATTCCTTGCAACGGTCACGCTTGATTTCAGTCCGGTGATCTTTGTTGTCCTTACCGTTGTTTTCTGCACAGTAATGGAAATGACCTGTTTCTTGCCGCTGGCCAGTGTAATGGTCACTTTGGCTTTTCCGGCTTTCAAGCCTTTCATCGTTCCCTTGCTGTTTACAGAAACGATTTTCTTATTGCTGGAAGTCCAGCTTTTAACGGAATCACCCTTTGCAAGTCCAGAAACCTTTATTTTGGAAGTAGACTGTTTTACTTTCAGCTTAATGCTGGTAGCCGTTACCTTGATCGTAGGTGTCAGTTTTTTGCCGACGGTCCTCTTTTCCTTGCGGCCCTTGTTGCTGGTACGCATCTGTACAGCCGGTGAAAATACCGTGGCTGCAGAGATCGTTTTCCATGGTCCGAACACCTCCGGTACTTCTGTAGGTGTTGGTGTCGGAACGTTTTCTTTCCGCTGTATGGTAAGAAGATAGTCTGTTTTTCCGCTTCCGGCAGCTGTTACCGTGATCTTCACCTGTGCTTCGCTTGCATCTGTTTTCCAGTATACATTTACACGTTTCGTTTTTCCGTTTGCCACAACCGGCATGGATACTTTCTCAACACCTTTTACTTTCTGTACCGTTACCGTGGCATCCCCATCTGAAGGTTCCACATAAAGGCGGAGGAACTTTTCCTTATTTTCCTCTTTGTCTGCAAGATACGAAACGGTATAGCTGGTTTTGGTGCTGTCAAATACCGGTGATAATGTAAGATATTTTGAAGTATCTGTAAAAGTATTGCTGGTACTTACCACCAGGTTTGCCAGGGAGGAATTTCCAAGCCCGCTGGTAAGGTGGAAGATATAATCCCTGCTCTTTCCGTTCAGTGTTGTTTTAACCGTAACATCTGCCTGTCCGGATCTTATATCTGCCACATAAGTTCCATTGGAAGCTTTTCCGTTGACAGTCAGGGTACATCCGGCAGGTGCTTTAAATGTCAGGGTCACTTTTGTAGCATTTTCAGCAACCCTTAAGGTATGCTCTTTTTCCGAACGCTGGAATGCTTTTTCCCAGCTGACCCGGCCAGTATCTGCTTCTGCTGATACACTGTCAAGGTAAGCTCCATTTGTTTCCAGTGCCATCAGATAACAGGAGTCATTCTTATAATAAAGTGTCCCATCCCTGTCTACGCAGATCGGACTGATGCAGTACTCCTGCTGTGCGAGTACCGGACGGAAGAGTTCTTTCGGTTTTCCGGAAGTCTGGCCCGGCTCATCTGTCAGCATATAGATACCGCCAGGTTTTGCATTGTAGGTAAAATACAGATAAACACGTCCATCCGCTTTGCCATCTCCATTAAAGTCCTGGTTTTCATAAGCGGTCGAAAGAAGCGGTGCTGCCTGCGGATATCCCGGGATAGAAACTTTATATGCAAGAGAAAGACCGGAAGCAGATTCTGTCAGGACATCAAAATGGTGTCCCCCATCCGCATTGTACTGTCCGCCGTTTCCGCAGACACCTACATAGATTCTTCCTTTATAGACGACCGGTGTGGATGTTGCCGCACCGCCCAGGTTATAGCCTGCTACTGCACCGAAAGTACCATCTGCATTCATGGCAACCCGGTAGAGATAGCCGCCTTTGGTCGTAAAATAAACATATCCGTTGTTATAAACAATGGTGGATCGGATATCGCCGATCATGTCCGTGCGCTTGTCGATCAGCTGTCCGGTGTGCGTATTAACTGAATACAGGATAGAAGTATAGGCATCACCGGCCCCGTCATCAGAACCAAACACCAGATAATTTTCGGACGCATAAGCACCTGTCCAGTAAAAACCGCCCTTATGGTTATATTTCCAGGTACAGTATTTTATCTCATCACCTTTTGACGGGTCTTCATCTGTAACAGAAAGGCAGAAGTAAGAACCAGGGGTTGTATCCGAAGTCCAGGTTCCGGTATAAATATATCCATCCTTATAGGTGATCGGGGAAAGTGTCTGGCCTCCCAGGCTCTCACTGATCCAGAGGGATTTTAAAGAAGTGGCACTCAGTGCCTGGATCTGTCCGCCGCCGATCTGTGCAAAAAGCATTCCTTCCGCATAAGCAAGCGGGATCATGGCATACTGCATATTTCCGTGCATCTGTTCACTGGTCTGCACGATATCCCCGGTATTTTTATCTATTTTATAGATGAACTGTCCGGATGCCACGTAAAGATAGCCGCCCAGGATCAGTGGAGGGGTAAGTGCTGCATCCCATCCCTTTGCATCCAGATGCAGGGACCATTTCTGCACCGTTGTATCCTTGCTTGCCGGCGTGGAGGTATTGGTGATCCCGTTGTTTGTTTCACTGTTCCGGTAACTGCTCCAGTCATTATCCGTGATCTCTGGCTGCGTTGCCGTCTGCTGTTCCAGTTTTACCTGGATCTCTGTTTCCTCACCTACCGTAAACTTCTCTCTTCTGGAGATATATCCATGTCGTGACACATTCCAGGTATACTCATCCCCGTAATAAAGAGAATCATACACAGAAGCATCTTTGGAAGGTTCCACACGCTCCCCTTTAGAATCATATACACTGACCACTGCATCCGATGGATCTGTTACAAAAGCGATCGAGGACTTTGCTTTTTTATGTACGGTGATCGTATAGGTGCCTGTGGATGTATAAGTGATATCCTGATAAGCCGGATCCTGATAAGTCCCGTCTTCGTTCATCTGGAAAGTGATCCTGGTCTCAGAACCGTCAAGTGGGATCTCAATGGCATTGCTGCCGGATACTGCCTGTCCGTTTACGGTAAGGCCATACCACTTGTCATTAAAGGCTTTTGCAGAAACTTTTACAGATTCTGTATTCTCACCCACTGTCACATCATAATCCCTGGTGATACCGGCACTGTCAAATTCTGAGATCAGGTTTTTGGCCATATCCGTGTCCGAGGGAAGGTAACAGCCGATCATGGAAAGATCCAGCCTCCGGAGCACTACGATCTTGTAAGTCTGGCTGTCTGTGGCTGTACCGGCTGTTACTGTGTAAACAGCCCTTTTTCCATTATCTTTTGTAAAAACATTTGAAAAATTATAACGTTTTCCATCGGTATATCCGGTTGCAATGATCTCACTCTCAACCGTCTTTCCATCAAGATCGCAGGCAGATAACCGGATCGTTGATCCCTCCGGCGCATCGGCCCCCAGATCTGCCGTTACATAAAATCCGGTAGAATTATAACTGGATCCGATCTCAACGGTATAGGTTTTCCCGCCATAAGTTTCATCCAAATCTTCCCTGCGGCTGATCTCCAGAGGATCCTTAACGCCATAGCCGGAATACACACTGAGATCCTTGAGATATTCTTTCGTACTGTTCTCCCCGGCAGATGGAGCATCCTCAAAGGTAAGTTCTGCAGAATCTTCATCGTCAGAGCCGTCCATGACCAGTTCCTCCTGATCCTCGCCGTTAAATTCCCCCTCTGAGGATTCCGCATCTTTTGGTTCCTCTGTTTCCGGTTCTTCGGTGATCTCCACGTCACTGTCTCCCGGCTCTTCTGTGATCTCTGTCCCTTCCTGGACATCCGGCTGTGCTTCCGTCTCTGCTGCCCCGGAAGAAAAATCACTTTCCATGGATATGTCGGCTCCATAGACCGGAGCTGTCCCTGCCAGCATGCTCACCGACAGAAGGACTGCCAGCCATTTTCCTAATCTTCCTTTCATCTGATGTTTACCTCCCTTTTGGATTTTTTACTGCTGAAGCAGTGGATTCCTGCTTTTTATTTTTCTGAAACTGCGTCTCGCTCCTGTCCATAAGAGCAGGTACAAAACTCCTGCCAGTGCAAATAAGGATAGAATCCTGGTAAAGAGTTTCATGTGCGTCCAGGTGTCTGTTACTTTACTTCCTACCAGTTCCGGGATACTTTTTCCTTCGTTTTTGGAGGAAGCGGATGCTGTCCCGGATGTAGTCTCTTTTTCTTTGCTTTCAGTCAGTTCTTCTGTGGATGACGCTTCTGTTTTCTCTTTTGTTTTGTCTTTTACGGCATCCGCTTTTTTGCTGCTTTTCTTTTCACCTGATGTACCGGAACCGGAGCCTTTTTTCTTCGTACCGGCATAAGCCGTCAGTTTCTTTTCCTTGTTTTCGTCTGTGCTATCCAATCCGTTCTTTCCGGATGCCGTACCTTTTCCGCCAACCGTTTTCAGATTTGTAAGGGATCCTTCCCCATTATTGCCTTTGCCCGGGACTCCGGCTTCACTTTTATTTCCACCATATCCGGGTCTCTGGGCGATCGAACCGGAATTTCCATTTCCCGCTGTCCCGTTATTCTTCTTTCTGACATCAGGGATCCGGATCACCATCGGACTGCTTACATTGCCTGCAAGGTCTTTTACCACGATCACCACATCTTTTTCACCTTCTGACAGGCCTGTAATGGTCAGGGTATCGCTTCCTTTCAGTACTTCTCTTCCCTCTTTTGAGGTATCCGGGGTCTGTACTTTCGCACCGGCCTCTATAACACGGTAATAGCATTGTCCCCTTTCACTGGTCTTATATACTACTGAGGCCTGGTCCACGGATATCCTGCTCGCACTGATCTTTTTCAGTTCCGGCGGGGTCTGGTCCGTAATCCCAAGTGTCAGGTAATAATCCCTCCGGGTGCCGTCCTGTGCGGTTACCTGCACCCGGACCATAGCTTCCTTTTCCTGGTCTCCGAAATGGATCTTCCAGTAAACATGCCCCTTTCCATCGTTGCTTTCTTTGATGGTCTCATCTTTTTCCACGGTAGAATGCTTCACTCCGCTCAGCGCATAGATCTTGACCGTGGCATGTTCTTCTTCCGCTGTCAGCCAGATGTTCAGGCTCTGACGTTCCCCGTCATAAACCGCCTTGTATCTGTCATGGTCCTTGTTTAATGCGGGATCTAGTTTTAAGATCCCTTTTCCCCAGGTATCGGAGCTGGATATATATAATTCTTTCAGATCCGCATTGCTGCTTTTAACTTCCGGAGTGATGGTCGGTTCCGGTGTAACAGAAGGCTCCGGTGTAACAGAAGGCTCCGGCGTAACGGAAGGCTCTGGAGCTGCCGTCGGTTCCGGCGCAGCGGTTGGTTCCGGAGTGGCAGTTGGCTCTGGTGCAGCAGTCGGTTCCGGCACAGCGGTTGGTTCCGGTATCTGGGTCGGCTCCGGTTCTGCAGTCGGCTCCGGAACGGCGGTAGGTTCTGCGGGTACCGATGGTTCTGCCAGCGTTTCCCCTTCCGAACTCTCTGTGCTGTCTGCTGCATAAACTTCCCTGACAAAGATCGCATCTGTTTCTGGTGCAGCCCCTCCTGCCAGAAGTCCTGCAGAAAGGGTCCCGATAATAAATTTGTTAATGATCGGTCTCTTTAAATTGTTTTTTTTCATTACCAGTCCCCCCATACTTCGCCGTTATCCCCGACACCCAGATCTGCTCCGGAATACAGGGTAAAGCGAAGCCTTACTTCGTCACCGTCTGCCGGGAAATAGCCCGACATTCCAATGTTCATATATTCACCGTTTACAAAATACATCCAGCCGGAATTCATGGTAAAATCAAATTCTCCCAGCCAGTTGGCATCATGCCCGGACAGCTGGCAGTTTACTTCTGTCAGATGCGCCATCAGGTCATCCGGGATCGAAGCTCCGGAAGTGATGCCGCCGCGTCCGATAGCTTTCAGGTAAAAACCTCCTGTTGCACTTCCATCATTCCTCCAGTCAAACCCGCTGTTCTGCAGAAGCCTTAAGACCACGGAGGAAAGCTGTTCGCCCTGATAAAAGTCGATGGATGTCGCCGGCAGGATTGTCCCAAGTCCGACAGTCCCCGCCTCAATGCTGACCGTGATGGAGCCGGCAGGTTCTTCCTGGCTCTCATCCCCTTTATAGATGGTAAACGTTGGAAGCGTGGTACTCCATCCCTCATCATCCGTTGCCTTGATATCCACAGTGTTGCTGCCCTCATTCAGATCCAGACGGTAAGCCAGGATTCCCGGCGAAGGCTCCCCTTTTGAAGAAAGTCTTTCACCGTTTCCATATACTTCCAGTGCCGTAGAGGATAAGCTGTTCCCGTACCAGTCTACCGCCTGTACATAAAATGTACGGTACGCGGCATTTACCGTTTCCCCGTCAGTCAGGTCTGTGGCGATCGTTGGATAATGGTCTTCCTCCGGTTCCTGTGTCGGTTCCGGCTCCGGAGATGGCGTCGGCGTTGCACTGAGCGGTACCTGCGCTCCATCCTGGTTCCGGTCATCGTCCTGGTCCGGTGTTTCTTTCCGGCTGTCATCATCCTGGTCACCATTTTTGTCATAATGGATGGTATTGTCTTTGGAGCTGTCATTATCCTCTCCTGTGGAGCCGTCTTCCGGATCGGTATCCCCTTTTTGGGTATCTTCCTTCTGGCTGTCCGGTTCCGGTGTCTGGGAAGCTTCCGGCTCTGATGTCGGCTCCGGGGTGACAGTCGCCTGTGCCTCTTCCTTTTTCTTTTCCGGTTCTTCCTCCGGTTCATCTTCCAGGATCTGTGCCTGTTCTTCAAAGGAAGATTCTTCACCCGTGGAAGCATCTTCCTGGCTTCCGGCATAAGCATATCCCTTTCCAAGATAGCCCTTTAAGGAGCTTTCACTGTTCACCCCCTGTACCGGATTTTCACTTTTCTCCGGTTCATAGTTTTTCATTCCCAGAAATAATACTCCAGCAAAAAGCAGGAGACAGACAATAGCTGTCAGAAAGGAAAGCCGGTTATTCTTTTTTCTCTTTTTCATGGTCATTTCCTCCTTAATACAGCCTTTCTATATATTTCATGATCCAGTTTCCATACCAGCTTCTGGCTTTTTTCAGTTCTTTTTTCATCTTCTGCACGCACAGAGCGGTATCCTTTCGTTCTTCTTTTGATACGGCATGGGGACTGAACGCAGCCTTTTCCCCGATAACGCTTGTTTTTCGGTAACACTTCATGGCATCTTCCGAATAAAGCTCAGGGCCATGATAATAAAGAAGCCGCGCATATCCGGCCATGGCGCGAACCGCCTGGCGGTCATCTTCACTTTCAAACAGTTTTCTCCGTCTTCTGTTTGCGTGGATGCGGAGCACACAGACCGTAAAGATAAATATCAGGCAGAAGAGGTCAAATACCGCAAGCAGGAGGATCAGAAGCTTTTCGATTCCGAACAGTGCCAGTTTTAAGCTCCAGTGTGTCTGGATGTTCTCCTGTGCAGGCGGTTCGTCCTGTGCTTCCGGGATGGCGGCTGCTTTGGCTCCTTTTGCCTCCAGGCCTGCCGTGAGGTCTGCTTCCTCCATGACATTATAGTATTCCGGTGTCATTTCTACCGGTACCCATCCAAGGCCGTCCATATAGATCTCGGTCCAGGCATGTCCATTCTTTCCCGGGACTTCTATCGTATCCCCCGGCTTTTTATCTTTGATATCTTCCGGTGTGATCAGATAGCCTTCCACATAACGGGACGGGATCCCGTAATAACGGAACATCAGTGCCGCTGCCGTGGCATAATGGACACTGTGGCCGATCCTGGTGTTTGTCAGGAAGTCCTCTGCAAAATCCCCCTGTCCGGTATACGGATCGGCTGCCGTGCTGTAAGTCAGGTTCTTTTCCAGATAGGAACGGATCCTGCTGATCGCTGTATAGTAATCGGTATGCCCCTGTTCCCGGTTTCCACCGTCCCCCAGTTCTTTGCGGAACAGGGTTTCCAGTGCACCGGACAGCTTCGTATCCTGGCTGTACACAAATGCGTTGTAATAACTCTCATCATCACGGTAGGAATCCCCTTCATCCCTGGCAAGTGCCTGATAGACCCTTGCCCCCAGCACCGTAAAATCTTTTACCAGGTTTCCATTTGCCTGATAGTGATAGTTTCTTGCTCCAAAGAGTCCTTTTGCTTTTAACATACTGTCAGCAAACGGTGTCTCTTTCCTGTATCCGACAGGCAGTTCTGTGATCTCATAAGGGGTATAGAGATAACGGCTGTCTGCCTTTTCATTTTTTATGTCCACTTCGGATACTTTGTCAGAAAGGGCATCATCATCTGCAAGTGCCCTTGCACGGCTTAGCTGGGTCTCCCCATAAAATCCATCCTGGTGGAGCCAGTAAAAGAGCGTCCTCTGTTTATAGGCATCCTCCGTATCCAGGCTTTCCCAGGAAGAACCGTCATACACGCTTCCCACAAATCCTCTCAGGTAGAGAGAATCCGGATTTTCCATGGTAACGGAAAGTGCCGTATCGTCTGAGGCACTCCAGGCACCGCATTCTTTCAGCTTTCCATCCGGAAGGGTATTGATCTTTCCTTTTTTGTACCGCAGGCTGCTGATCCCGTCCAGGGCCTCTTTTTTAGCTTCTGTGACAAGTGTCGAGGAACCATAGTCTTCGGACGGCATAAACTGTTCCAGAAGGATCCCGGCTGCCAGCATTACCGCACATGCCAGGATGCTTCCTGTCAAAAATGCCCGGCTGCTCTCTGCCCGGTGGCGTTTCCTTCCAGAACGGGAAAGGATAAGATTCAGTTCCAAAAGGATCCCCATGTAAAAAATAACTCCTGTGCCTGCATCCGGTTCCATACCAAGGATTCCCGAAAGGACAGGAAGTACCAGAGCCCAGGCAAGCACCAGTAGATAAAACTTCAATTTCAGGATAAGGAATCCGCAGACTGCCGCTGCCATTCCAAGATAAATAAGGAATACCATGCGGGCGGCATCCCCTCCCTGTATCCCGGCAGTCTCAAACCTTTTGAGGTAAATTCCTGCCCGGCTTCCCAGGATGTCTGCCATATCATTCCAGTATAATGCCATGCCGTCTAAGAGCTGTCCATGGAACAGGAAGATCCCTGCGATGGAAACCATTCCCAGTCCCAGCCGTCCATAAAGCCCATATTTTCCCATTCTTTCTGTTGCAGTACAGAACACTGCCATAAGAAGCACGCTTCCCAAAATCGGTGCCATGCGTTCCTGCTCAGTAAGGACACTCATAAAAAGCAGGAGCCCTCCGCCTGCACTAAGCCAGATCAGTGCAGTTTCCAGCAGGATACCGGACAGTTGTTTTCCATATGCTGTTTTTGACTGTCTTTTGGATTCTGTGATCCGTATTTCCATAATACCTGTTCTCCTCCACTGTCTCTGCCGCCTGTGCCGCATCCTACGATAGTCACTTCTCCCTTTGCTGCCAGGAGTTCTGCTTCTTTGTCCTGCGGGTCGCCGGTTATATATACATAGTTTGCAAAATTCTGTATTCCCGGGTCTTTCAGATATTCCCGTACTGTGACCGGTGTTTTTGCATCACTTCCATAACGCAGGAAGCGGTACAGGATGTTTTCGCGGTCCTCTTCTGTACGGATCTTCTCCAGCCGGAACTTCCCAGTGCTGTGGTCATAGACTCCGGCCTGGCAGGAGATCTTCTTTTCCATAAAGCTCTGAAGGACTACTGAAAAGACTTCTGCCACCGTTTCCGCACGCTGCGGATCCCGGTCTGCCTGAAATGCTTCTGCCAGAATCAGTACCGTATCATCCACCGGGAAGCTTTTTTCCCGGATCATAATGTCATCCAGCTTTCCGGACAACTTCCAGTGGATCTGCCGGATACTGTCACCGGAACGATATTCCCGGATGTCATAAGTTTCTCCCGGATCATCCCCCGGGCGGCTTCCGGAATAGCGGAAACTTTCCATGTCGAATCCTTCCCTTGTAAAAAGGGAAAGCTCACCTTTTTGTCTTTCCGGCATTACAACGGTATAAGCGCATGTATCAGCCTTCCTTTTTAAAGAAAAGACACGAAAAAAATCCTGGCATTTCCAGTCAGAAAAACAAAATCTGATACAGCCGCACCAGCTGCTTCCGGTCTCAAACCCGATGACCTGTTTTTCCTTTCCTCCCAGGGAAAAGGAAAGAGGGATCACCCCTTTTTCACCGGTAAAAAGATTTTCCCACCGGAGCACTCCTGCCCCGCCAAATACCGGCCATGCAGACTGATTTTCCAAATACATTTTTCCATGGAAACACTCCATTCTCTCTGATGCCTTTGGAAGATGCAGTTTGATAACGGCCTTTTTTCCGGATAAGGCCACACTCCCTGCGGAAAAGATCAGAAGAAGGGCAGAGAGTAAGAGAACCGCTGCAAAGAGCCATGTGCCTGTAATTACTGCTGCTCCTGCCATGCAGACCAGCCACAAGAGCCACAGGATCCTGTCCTTTATCATCCTTCCACCTTCGGTTCCGCCACATCTGCCAGGATCTCAGAAAGGATCTCACGGGCGGATTTTTCCTGATACCTCGCCTTGGAATCCAGGATCATTCTGTGTGCCGCAACGTCCTTGAATACCTCCTGCACATCCTTTGGAATGACATAATCCCTTTCTTTCATATAGGCAGCTGCTTTTGCCATCCTTACCAGTGCCAGGGTTCCACGCGGGCTTAATCCCAGTGTGATCAGTTCATGATTTCTCGTAGCCTCTGCAAGATTTGCCACATAATCAAGCACCTGGTCTGCCACATAGATCTCCTGTACCTGTTTCTGGAGTTCCAACACCTCCTCCCGGGTAACTACGGTCTTTGCATTTTCCAGGGGATTTTCCCTCTGTCTGTCCCTTAACAGTTCCACCAGGCTCTGGTGATCCGGGTACCCCATGCTGACACTGATCATAAAACGGTCAAGCTGTGATTCCGGAAGGAGCTGTGTACCGGAAGACCCCACCGGGTTTTCTGTGGCAATGACTACAAATGGGGATGGTACGCAATGGGTTTCCCCATCCACCGTCACTCTTCCCTCTTCCATTACTTCCAGAAGGGCGGACTGGGTCTTGCTGGAAGTACGGTTGATCTCATCTGCCAGCAAAAGGTTGCACATGACAGCCCCGGCACGATAGGAAAACTGTCCGCTCTGTTTGTCATACATGGTAAATCCGGTCACATCGGAAGGGACAACATCCGGTGTAAACTGGATACGGTTGAATTCCATTCCCATAAGACGGCTCAGTGCCAGTGCGGTTGTGGTCTTACCAACACCAGGCACATCTTCCAGAAGTACATGCCCCTTTGCAAGCACTGCCATGAGAATCTTATCTGTGATATCTTTTTTTCCTTTAATGATCCGCTCCAGCTGATCCTGGAGTTCTTTTATCTTCTGCGGCATTTTCTTTCCTCCATCCTTATCTGTGGTCTGTCATATCAAAAAAGCTGTTTTCCTTATCCTGGTAGCGCTGGTAAGCCACCAGTGCACAGAATCCCTGGTCTGTTGCCATGGGGTTGCTTTCCCCGTCCAGGGTATGTTTAAAACTTCCATCCTTCTGATAAAAAGTCATCAGGGTATCATACAGGCCTTTTCCATCTTTCTGGAAACGTTCATCCTCATTGCAGTCTACGCCTACCGCACTGAGGGCGATCACGGTCTGGGAAATAGATTCTGAGCTCTTTGCACCAAATGCGGTATAACCGCCATCATCGTCCTGTATATCTGCCAGAAATTCCACACCCTTGTCAATGACTTCCTTTACATCTTCTTCATCCTGGTATGGTTCCAGGCTCTGCAGTGTCATGGCGGTCAGATCCACATCCCCGTCTTTGGCGTTATCATCCAGGGAAAATCCGCCATCTGCTTTTTCCCGTTCCAATATGTAATCCAGATATTTCTGTTCCAGTTCCCCGTCTTTATTGGCATCCGGGTCATCGGCATTTAAGGCGATCAGTGCATAGATGGCACCGTTTAAACCCTGTGAGACCACTGCATCAAAATCTTCCAGTGGCTTTTCGATATCATAGCCGCCAATATCTGTCGGATCTTTCCCTATGGATTTCAGGGCCATGACTGCCCTGGAATACTCGGTATAACGGTTATCGCTGAGCACGCCTTCCTGGTCTTTGACACGTTTTTCAAGATTGGCCCGGTATTTTTCAAAATAGTTTTCATCTACCGTTTCTCCTGAACGGGCAAGTGCGATCACTGTCCATTCCCCACCCAGGGTATCTGATGCCGGTGAAGTTACGGTTTCCTGTTCATAAGCAGCTGTCTTTTTCAGTGCATCTTCCAGCTTTGGGGTTCCGCCCCCGCAGCCTGTCAAAAGCCCCGCTGTGGTAACTAACACCAGAAACTGGCATGTCCGTTTTTTTAATCTGTTCATAATTTCCCCCTCATTTTTTCGTTTATCTGTTTTATGCAAAGAATCACATCTTCTTTATTGGAACATTCTATCGTCCAGGTCCGTTCCTTTGTGCAGGGAAGAAGTTTTAAAACCTTTTCCCATGGAATTGTGCCCTTTCCTAAGCCCAAATGGGAATCCCTGTCCCCTGCGTTGTCATGGATATGGACATGTCCGACATATGGAGCAAGTTCCTTCGCCCATTTAAGGACAGAGATTTCCGAATAGCAGTGTGCATGCCCCATATCCAGGCACAGCTTAAACTTTGGATGATCTACGATTCTATATACATCCAAAAGGAGCCGCCAGTCTTCATCCAGGACATTTTCCATGACGATCTCAGGGCCTTCCCGGTCTTTTAAAAATTCCTGGAAAAACCGGCCTGTTTGTTCCGCCCATCCTTCCCGGAAATATACCGTAGGGATCATCCCTGAATGATATACGATCTTTTTTGCTCCAAGGCGGATTCCTGCTTGGTAACACTGGTCAAACCGTTCCATGGTCACTTTCCTTATCCGACTGTCAAAAGATGCCGGGTTTAAGTCCAGAAATGGCCCATGCAGGGTAAGCGGTGGATTTCCCATCTGCTCCAGTCTTTTTTGATACTGTTCCATTTTTCTTTCCAGCCGGTCCAGATTGTCAGATATGGAAAACTCGATACTTTCCACACCGGTTCCATACTGACCGCAGATTTCTTTCATATCTTCATCGCAAAGCAAATGGCTGACATAGATCAAAGCATTTCCTCTTTCCCGGACTCAATCAGCCCGTATTTTTTCTTAATGCGTTCCAGTTTTTCAAGAAGCGGCCTGCTCAAAAACCATAAAAAGATCACGGTTGACAGTGCATGCACCAAATCCACCGGGATCCCTGAAATGTAAAAAGCAACCAGGCTGGCCGGTGTGATGTATCCGTAAGACATTAAGATGCTTGCCGGATTCATGATCCCGCCATAGATGAGCACCACACTTAAAAATCCATAGATACAAAGGTCCAGTTTCCTTGCTTTTAAGATTCCTTTCTGATAAAGGATCCCTGCAAGGAAACCGATAATACCAAAAGAGAACATCTGCCATGGCGTCCAGGGGCCCTGTCCCATAAACATGTTGGATAACATCATGATTAGACAGCCAACAAGAAAACCTGCTTCGCCTCCGAAAGAGACACCGGTAAGGATCACAATAGCAGCCACCGGTTTGAAACTGGGTACCATAAAGAAGGCTGCCCTCCCTGCGACACCAATCGCTGCAAGGACAGAGATCACCATGATTTCCCGTGCTTTTGGTTTGCGTCCTTCAAACATCATAAAAAACGGGAGCATTGCAGCCACGATCACAATCAGGCTGCATATCAGATATTTCCTTCCATGGAAAAACCGGACTGACAGATACAAAAGCAGTGGTACGACCAAAAGCATCAGAGCAAGAGCAAACCAGGTCCTCCGGTTCACTTTCCCCTTCTTTTCCATCTGCCGGATGATCATCCCATCAGAGGGAAGGGTATATTCTTCCAGATCTTCTGCCGTTTCCTCTTCTTGTGCTTCATTTGGGGTGTCTTCCCAGAATTCATCTATAAACTGGTCCAGTTGCTGCTCTGTAAGCACGTAACCACATCCTTTCCGGTCACAGCTTCCGGAAACAAATGCCTTGCCATCCGGTTTGCTGCAGTTGTGTAGAAATTATTTCCGGCAAAAAACTCCCGGGTATTCTGGCTGGTAACGATGTTTCCCTCAAAAAACAGGCCTACCCTGTCCGCGTATTCTGCAACAAATTCCACGTCATGGGAGATCATAAAGATCGTCAGGCCATGCTGTTTCAGCCGGGTTAAGATCTTTCCGATCTCTTCTTTATATTCTGCATCCATTCCCTTCGTAGGTTCATCCATCAGGAGAATCCTCGGACGAAGCAAAAGGACTTTGGCAAGTGCCAGCCTCTGCTGTTCCCCGCCACTCAGATCATAAGGATGTCTTTCCAGAAGCCCTTCCAGCCTGGTAAGGCTTACGATCCCTTCTATAGCCTTTTCTTTTTTCATATGAATCTGATATTCCGAAGACATTTTTTCTCTCCTGCCCCCGATCACAGAATACAGATCTTCCAGGACTGTTTTCTTTAAGAAAATGCTCTGTGGGTTCTGCGGCATGACTCCCAAAAGCCCGCAATACAGATCCCGGTCTTTATACGAACGGATATCCCGCCCTTCCAGAAGTATCTTCCCACGGTATGGACATCGCACCCGGCTTAAAAGAGACAGCGTAGTGCTCTTTCCCGTACCGTTTCCACCTACCAGTGCATAGAACTCTCCTTTTTTTACCTCCAGGGAAAGATCCCGGACAACATCCGGGCTGTCCTTTTCATACCGGAACCAGGCATCTTTCACCTGAATGGACAATTCTTTCTTCGAACTATCTGTTTTTGTGTGTCTGTCTTTTTCAGTGCTTTCACCTTTTTGCTGACTATCCGAAACAATTCCTTTTTCGTTACAGTAACGGGAGAGCCACTGTCTTCCCTCACTGACTGTCAGCGGACAGGTTGCCTGACTGTCTGTCTCACCATAGATCTGCATAGGAATCGGCATGGAAAGAAACATGCCATGTTTTTGTTCCTTTAATTTTACCCCGATTTCCCTGGGAGTTCCTTCCAGATAAACATTTCCCTTATCCATGACAAATACCCTATCCGCATAAGGGATGATATCCTGAAGCCGGTGTTCCGTAAGGAGCACCGTTGTTCCAATATCACGATTAATCTTTTTTACGGTTTCCAGAAAATCAGAAGCAGCGATGGGGTCCAGCTGAGACGTAGGCTCATCCAGTATTAAAAGGGATGGATGCATTGCCATGATCGCAGCCAGGTTTAAGATCTGCTTCTGCCCTCCTGACAACTCTGAGACATTTTTATAAAACCACTGATGGATGCCAAAATAGCTGGCCATCTCCGCAACCCGCAGCCGGATAGTCGCATTGTCATATCCCAGGCTTTCCAGTCCAAAGGAAAGCTCATGCCAGACTTTATCCGTTACGATCTGATTATCCGGGTTCTGCATGACAAAACCGATCTCCTGGCTCTGTGTCCGGTGGTCAATCCCCGAAAGCGGCATCCCCCGGTAAAAGATTTCTCCCTCTGACTTTCCAACCGGGGCCAGCACGGTTTTTAACTGGCGCAGCAGCGTGCTTTTGCCGCATCCGCTCCGTCCGCAGATCACATTTAACGTTCCTTCTTCTATTTTCAGATTCGCATGGTCCAGAACCTTCCTGGAACATTCCGGGTATGCGAAGCTAAACTCCTTTACTTCTACAAGATTCATAATCATTATCCTTCCTGTTCCAGAGTTTCGTAGATTTTTTTGTAAGTCATATCCAGATCTGTTTCACAATGCTTCCGGCTTCTGGCAAAACGGATGGTCTCCGTCACATCCAGGATCACCGGAAGGAAACAAAAACATGCAAAGCAGATGTATGTAAGCATTGCTTCAACTACTGGAACAGATACCGGAGCCTGATGCCCCTGAATGGTAAAACCAGCAAGTAAAATACGGGGATCATAACTTGCATAAGAAGCCCCATTCATACAGCCAGTGGCAAATACAAGGAATAAAGCTGCCATCACTGCCAGAAGCCCCTTATCCTTCTTCGTAAACTTGTAAATGGAAAAAGCAGTCCTTCCTTTTAATCCATATCCCCTGCTCCGCATGGAATCCGAAGTCTCTATGGCATTTTCCAAAGCCCACGTAACCAGTATCGATAGCATATTAAATCCCGCACGGATGCGGTTAAAAAGACTGCCCTCTGAAACATCCCTTCCCATGGATTTCTGACCGTTCCGGATCACTTTCAGCTGCCCCGTAAATCTGGGGACAAAGCGAAGTGCCATGGAAAGGATCAGAGAAAGGGCCGGTATCAGCCTTCCAAACAGGTAAATAAATTTATCACTTGTCATAACTTTATTATAACAGGAAAACCACTGGATCACTACGAACATGACCGCTCCAAGGACTACTCCATAGACTAAGGCCTCCAAAGTAATCCAGTTTCCACTGCTTTCTACATAATATAGCATCGTGACTCCATAATGATTGAAAAGTGGGTTCAGAAGAGCCACGATCAAAAGACTGGGAAGGGTAAAGAGAAAGCTTTGCCTAAGTGTCCTTTTTCCTCCAAGCAGAAGGATGGAATAAGACAAAGCACCCGCATAAGAAATGCAGATAAAGACGGGATGCTGATTAAACATAGTAAATAACAGTACTACAGCAAAATAAAAAAAATCCAAAAATGGATGGCATGTGGAAAAAGCATCAATGATGGATTGATCCGCAGGCTGTCTGTTTCTTTTCTCGGTCTTATTTGTTGATAACACGTTTAAATGTACTCCCTCTTTAATCCCTGCTCTTCACAGTACAAATCCACTTTGCTTCCTTTTTTACAACGTATCGTGCAGTTTTTGTTCACGATCTTTGAGCCAATATGCTCAGGATCATGATGTATCTCCAGATATTCCAGCCGGTTGCATCCATGAAAGACTTCCTCTCCAAGATACATGATATTTTCCGGAACATATACCTCTTTCAATTTCTTACATCCGAAAAAGGCCCTCTGATCTAATTTTTTAATTTCTTTTGGTAAGACTATGGTTTCAAAGCCACAGAAGTAAAAGGCTTCCATACCAATTTCTTCCAGTGTATCCGGCAGCGTGATCTCCTTTAATTCCTTACAGCGGTAAAAAGCTCTTCTTCCTATACTCTTTAAATGCTCCGGGAATACCACTTTACTTAACTGCGTGCAGGAATGAAAACAGCACTCCGGAATCCTGCGGCATTCTGAACTGGTTTCAAATGCTACCTTTTTAAGGGCTGTGCATCCTTTATAACTATAATCTCCTAAAATTTCCAAAGATGCCGGAAATGTTACTTCTCTGAGAGAATGATTTTCCGAAAAAGCACTCTCTTTGATTTCTTTAACGGTCTGTGGGAATACAACGGGCTTACGGAGCTGGCAGCTTGCAAAAGCTTCCTTTCCTATGATTCTGCAGCCGGATGGCAGGATTATCTCTTTTATTTTCCCGTTGCCCTTATAACAACAATCATCAATATAAATATATTTTTCAGGAATTGCTGCTACCTGTTTGTTTCTTTGCATACTGGCAAGCTGTGCCGTAAATGTACGATGATCAAATCGCAGTATACTCCATGTTGCTTTATCATTTTGTGAGCGCATATGATCTCCTTTCCAACGTTCGGATAATAAAAACTGTATATCTTTTACATGTTTGTATTCTTTGCCTGACGTGTTGGATATACTGGCTCAAAATGTTTTCATAAGGCGTTTTTCATTCGATACATTTCACACAGGGAAAAGCAGCTCCGGAATCGCACCGGATTTCCTTAAATCGGCTGCCATCAGCCGAACCACGCTCAATTTTTTTGTTATTCTAATTATAACGATACGCCTTATTTCTGTCAATGTTCGCCAATGTTTCTGGTCTTTATCTCATACCAGTTTAACTATTTTTCACAATTTCTTTACTTCTTATCTTTGTATGGGTTTCCAACATCACTTCCAAGATTGCAGGTATACTTCCATTCAATCTTATCCCCATCTTTGGGCTTATAACTGGAAGCCCCATAATTCGGGAACTCTCCATTTACACTGTACATCCAGCCAGAATTTTTTCCGCAGTCAAATTCATAAAGCTGATTGATGCCTTCCACATAATAGCTTTTATATAACGGGGTATATTTGGAAGAGAGCTGGATGTTCTTTTCCCCACAGATCTTTTTTAAGATGTCAAATACGGTATCGCCCGTAGTAAATTTAACTTCCATTTCCGGAAGTATCCAGCCGTCTTCCGGGACAAATTCTTTTTTGGTTTCTTTTAGATCACCGATATTGTCAAGGATCGTCTGGCAGTCTATCGAAATGGTACAGGCAGCAGGTTTTCCGGAATCCCCTTTTCCGATTCCACAGCCCGTAAGGAGACAGCTCCACAAAAGCATAAAACAGCTGATTCCTATTACCCCGATCCGTTTCCAATATATTTTTTTCAGTTGCTTCATAATTACCCTCTATCGGATGAAAAGGTACCAAAAACACTATTTGATTTTTGATACCTTTTACACCCTTACTCTGTTTACTTAACTGTAATTTTTATCTTTTTTGTCACCTTTCCAGATCTTACTGTGATGGTAACGGTTCCTTTTCTCCGGCCTTTAACCACGCCCTTCGAGCTGACTGTTGCAATCTTCTTGTTGGAAGAACGATAGGTCACTTTCTCCTGGGAAGTGATCGGGCTGACCACTGGTTTTAAAGTAACACTCTTTCCTTTCTTGATGGTCAGTTTTTTCTTGAGGCCGCTGATCTTCGTAGTCTTTACCTTTGCAGTCTGGACTTTTACTTTCAGAGTCGCTTTCTTTCCACTCTTTAAGGTAACGGTGATCTTTGCCGTTCCTGTTTTGCTTCCGGCTTTGATCTTTCCGTTCTTATCAACGGTCACGATCTTTTTGTTGCTGGAAGCCCAGGACTTTATGGAATCCCCGTATGCCATGGAAACCTTCACCTTTGTGGTGGCCTGTTTCCGCCGCAGGGTAATGGAGGATACGTTCAGTTTTATAGTTGCCTTTAATTTGCTTCCATAGTTCCGTGTCTGTTTTTTACCGCAGAGGGAACAGGTTCCTTCCTGCTTCGCCGGACGGAATACCGTAGCTTTTGCCGTAGTTTTCCAGGTGTATTTATGCGTATGTGCAATTACAGGAATCGTTTCCGTCTTTTCGTATCCGCAGACCTGGCAGGTATATCTCATCAGTCCGGTCGTCTTATAAGTAGCAGCCTTGATCTGCTTTCCTTTTCCATAGGAATGTTTCTGGTAGCCACCCTTTTTCGTATTATCCGTGATGTCACATTTTCCGTACATGGCAACACACTCATGCCAGTGAGCGGTCTTATCAGATGTCCATTTGCTGTCCCATACATGGTCATGCTCCAGGGTATAATCATCCGTATAATGGAAGATGATCTCATCCCCGTCTTCCAGGTACTGCTCTTTCACGCCAAGGTCCGGATGGATTCCGTTTAAGGTATACATCCAGCCGGAGTTCTGTCCATTGGAAAATTCTGCAAGCTCCTGACCATCCTTCGTGATTCCGGCAATGTAGGTCTCATCCCTTAATGTGCGGCAGCTCATTCCATTTTTGGACAGCACTTCTTTTAAGAGTTCCAGGACGTTGGCATTTCCATCGATCGTGTAATCTTTTGCTGCGATCCAGGTATCCAGATTTCCTTTTCGCAGGGTGTGTTCCTGATCCTCCTTTGCACTGCCATGAACAGAGTCTCCGAGAAGCGTAAAGCTTACCGTGATCGTACCGGCATCTTTTTTCAATACCTTAACGGTCAGTTCCACGAATGCTTCCTTATAGGAAATTTTCAGTTTCTGTTCCCCACGTTTATCCTTGTTATATCCCTCTATGGTAAGATCTGTCAGCGAAAGCTCCTGTCTGGTTCCGTCACTGATCACAGCAACCACTTTCATTCCACTGAGATCCAGGTCCTCCCCAAGGAAAAACTCTGTCCGGTAATCACCAGTCAGCTCCAGGGAATCCACATATACACGCAGGCCTTCTGTAGAGACCAGTTTTTCCTGGTCTGCCCCCAGTGGATCATCCGTCCGGTTATATCCGGTCTGCCATCCGCAGCCTTCCACCTTCGGGCAGCTGGTGGTTTCTTTTTCTGTATTGACATAAGTGGCTCCGCTTGCCGTCTCATGGGTCAGACAACTGGTATCAATGTATCTTACAAAACCGATCCCTTTATCTGCCCCGCAGTCTTTTGCATAATAATTGTTGGTGATGTCATCGATCCGGTTCAGGCTGTTATAAAAACCAATGATACCTCCTACATATGCTGCGTCTGCCTTTGTTGCCTGTACCTTTCCTGTAAAGGAATTGTTCTTAAAGGTATAAGTGCAGTTGTTCCAGGTCTGTGCCACATAGAGGTCTCCACCAAGGATTCCTCCCACCTTGTCAGAACCGGTGATGCTTCCCTCTGAACTGCAGCTGTTGATAGTTATCTTGCATCCGTTCGGAGCTGTGGAATTGTCATAACCGCCGCCCACAATACCACCAGCCACTTCACTGGAAGCCTCTACGGTGCCATAAAATTTACAGCCGATCACAGAGCAGTTGCCCATGGCATTGTCCCTGGTTCCGATAATACCGCCTACATAACTGGTTCCGTAAACGATCGCATAACTTACACAGTTTTCTACTGTACCCTGCATACGTCCGGCAATGGCCCCGATCTCATTCTCATTTCTGTCATATCCGATGACAACATCTTTCTCAATCGTACAGTTCCGTACCGTTGCCTCAAAGGCTGAAGAACATCCGGCATAAGGGCTCATCGTCTTATTAGCACCCAGAAGGCCGGATTTCAGGGTACTGGAACCACTTTTCAGGGTAACATTGTCGATCTCAACTGCCATTCCGGAAAGTCCCACACCTTCAAAGTTATTGACAAGGCCATAACCGGCAATCTTCTTTCCATAGATGTTCAGGTTACGGATCCTTGTATTACGGACATAACCAAAGAGAGGCAGCCCGCCCTCCGGTACTGTTACAGTATGGTTATTTCCATCAAAAATACCGCTGAATGCATTAAGGTTCTCGCCATTTTTCAGGTCTTTCCTTCCATCCTTAGTCACACCGATAGGCTTCCATCCAGTTGGCAGGGTGATGTCTTCCGTAAGCTGGAAGTATGTATTTTCAAAGGAAAATCCCTCTGTATTTACTTTGTCCCGCAGTGCTTCTACATCTGAAGCTGTCTTAAGGAGATATGGAGAGCTTTCACTTCCGTTTCCCTCCCATGGGAGAGGAGCTTCTGTGACGGTGACACAGGCAATATCCGAACAGATCTCTTCACTCGATATCTTTACACCATCACCATTTATATATGCTAGAATATTTGTTTTTACTTTACAGTAATAGTAAGTTATTCCTGTTTCTTTTATTTCTGGACTATATGTATTTTCAGTCGCTCCAGATATTAATATTCCATCTTGCGTTGAATTTACTCTATTTTGATACCACTGATACTCTGTTTTAACGCCAAACTCGTTAGATTTTTGTACAACTATTTCCAATTTTTCTGTAATAGGGATTCCCTTGACATAGGTTGTGTCTTTAGGCTGTTGGAGTATTACAGGCTTATCTGCTACATGTGGGTATACTCTTGCTGAAAAAACGTTACTTGTCGCAGTATAAAGATGTGTATTTATTTCATAAGAAACAAGGCATCTATAGTATCTAGAATACTGTGGCTGAGTTGTATTTATTGTGTATGAATTTTCAACTGCATTCTCTATTTTATCATAATCTTTAATATCCGAACTTGCACTTGAACTTACATACCATTGATAAGAAAGTTTTCCTTCATTTTCCTGTAAAACAGAAGCTTGCACTATAAACGGCTCAGCTTTCTCGCCTTGCATAATCCCTACTCCATTTGGCTCCCTGTTATCAGTAAGTATTGGAGTATAGTCAATTTCCCCCGACTTTATGGTAAGCGTATATACTGTATCTTCTGAAACATACTTTGCATCATCTTTTTTTAATGTTATGACAGCTGTATACTCCGAATGACTATTCCAATCAGGCGTGAACCGCAAAGCCCCACCAAGTGGTCTTTGAGTAAGTTCAACACCATCCATCGCAATCAATTCCGGATTTTCCGCAATTGAGCCATAGCAGTCATTGTCACTTCCGGCAATGTCAATATATTCCGTATTTTTCGGTACAGTCACCTCGAGGTTTTGACTTTCTGTAGTATCCTGCAATCCTGTAGAAAGTTCGTGTCCCCAGGAATCACTGACTGTCAGCTCATTTAAACGTGCTTTATAATGTATCGGAACTTCAACAGATTGTAAAATATTTCCATTCTTTCTTACTTCAAAGCCAATAGAAAGAATTGCTTTTGAAGAATATTTCACACTCGTATTTTTTAATAGAGTTGAGGAATCCTGTGACAATTTCACTCTTTTTACTGTATCATCCAATGGACTGGTGTAAACTGCATATAAAGTACAACCCTCTGGAATGCTTTCCATTGTACTTACATTTACATAAAACTCGCCATGACTGAATCCTGTTGGAAAGTTAAATGCTTGTGTCCCATCAAAAGTGTTGACTGATTCCTCTTTTACCTCAGTTTCACTTTTTTTAATGCAAAGTTCAACGCCGTTGATATAATCGCCTTTATCACCCTCATCAGGAACAACTGTGACGTTTGCATATGCTGCTGAAATCGCAGTACTCTCTGTCCCATTATTATTGATTTGTTTTTCTGCTGTAATAAAGTAGGGAGTTTCTCTTGCTTCCAGCACTGGAAGTGTTACTTTTCCCTCTGCATCTGTTATAATGTTTTCCTGCTTTTTTCCATCTATATAGATAGACGCTCCCTCGCAGTTTGAATATGCACGTCCGGCATCATCTTCCTGTCTGAGTCTGAGAACGATCGGCTGTCCTTCTGTAACTGTCTGTTCTTCTTCTGTAAAAAATGCAAGTTTATCCTGGCCATTTTTCTGTTGGATAAAAAAATGCATTTCGTCACCATTTTCTACAGTTCTTCCAAGCGCAGAACCATAATTGGCACTGTTACGATTTAACGAAGACTTAATATATGGTACATTCTTTTTGTCATATCCCCATAACCGATAAATCACGCCATCAAATATACCTGCGTCATCCGCGTGGTAATCATACCCAGCTTCTGCTCCACCTGGGTAATACAAGTCATGTGCTGCTTTCAAAGCATCGTCCATGGTATAAGAAGACTGACCAGTTAAGGTCACGGTGCGTCCTGCCATTGGATTTCCGTCTTTATCATTAAGAAATTTTCCATCTTTGCTGATACTGACAGTTACCTGTATTTCTTCTTTTGCAGTACCATCTTCGGACTGGTCTGTTCCATCACTGAAAAGTGCAGTACTTCCATCCGTGAATTCATCTTCATCTGTAAATTCACTTACGCCAGATTCTTCCATATCAAGATCAGAACTGGTATCAGTTTCCTCTCCTACGTCAAACGAATCTTCCGTTGGAATCTCTTCCTCGATATCAATCTGGTCTTTCGAATCTGATGCTTCTTCTACATCGGTTTGATCACCTGATGAATCACTTTCTTCTGAAATATCCTGCTCATCTGTAAAATTTTCTTCAGATAAATATGGCGTATTATCCACCCATTCTCCCGCAAAGGCATTTACAGGGAGCTGTAATGCAAGAAGAAAAACAAGTAGCCATCCAGCTATCCTTTTCCACAACTTTGTTTTCTTCATTTTGTCCCTCCTTTAAAAAAAGCTCCTCTTCCTCACGGAAGAAGAGCTCTTCAACTCTTAATTATTTTACCTTGACAGTCACTTTAACGGATTTAGATCCGGATTTTACTGTTATTTTTACAGTACCTTTTTTCTTTCCGGTTACAACGCCCTTGGAAGAAACGGTTGCAATCTTTTTGTTGGAACTTGTATAAGTAACCTTCTGACGGGATGTGAATGGAGTTACGACTGGCTTCAGTGTCACTCTCTTTCCTTTCTGAACAGTTACATTTTTGGATACTGTGATTTTGGAAGTTTTTACCGCTGCTGTCTGAACTTTTACCTTAACAGTCTTCTTCAGTCCGCTGGCAAGGGTAATCTGCAGTTTCGCAGTTCCCCTCTTTTTACCAGTGATCTTGCAGGTTCCGTTAGACTTGCCACTTACTGTGAAGATCTTGCTATTGGAGGATTTCCAGGATTTTACAGAATCACCTTTTGCAAGTCTGGTAACTTTAAGTCTGGAAGTAGACTGTTTTACTTTTAAGGTTACAGTAGAGGCATTAAGAGTTGCTTTCGGTGCAAGCTTTTTGCCTATATTTCTGGTTTCACTCTTATTGCATGCAGAGCATTTTCTGGTCTGAACTTCTGGTTTAAATACTGTAGCTGCTGTTGTTCTTTTCCAGTTGCTCCACTTATGGCCTGTCGCTTTAATAGTTTCGGTCTTTGTTTCGTTGCATCTGCTGCAGGTACAAGTAAGAGTACCATCTGCTGTACAGGTTGCTTTCTTGGTTACTTTGGAAACAAAATCATGTCCAAGTGCCGGAATCTCCTGTACATCTTCTTTGGCATCACAGGCTGTACAGTGTTTGCTCTTTTCACCAGCTTCTGTGCAGGTTGCTGCTTTATCTACTACATAATCCTCGGACCATGTATGACCAGTAGCAGGAATCGCATTTTCCTCTGTCGGATAAGAATAGTGTTCTCCGCATACTTCGCAGACACCAACTTCTTTCCAGCCATCTTCTGTACAAGTTGCATCTTTTGCTTCCACTGCATCTGCTTTGCAATGAACAATAGTTCCCGCTGGAATTGTCGATCCTGACCAACTTGCAGCCGGAATCATAGAATCCCATTGTTCTTTTGTTCCAGTATAACAAGCTGATTTCAGATTTGACTTATTAAATGCATTTCTTCCAACACTAGATACATTTTTAAAGTCAAAAGCCTTTATTGCTGTCTTTTGAAAACATTTCATCGGAATGTTTTCAATATTGCCTTCACAATTAAATGTGATTAATGATGTGCAACCATCGAATGCATTCATGCCTAATGATTTAATACCTTTTACAGTTACTGAAGTTAATGATGTACATTCTGAAAAAGCATTGTCTGCTATTATAGTTCCCGCATCATCCAATGTAATATTTTCCACTCCAGTTTTCCAAAAGGCAGCAGTACCAATCTCCTTAACATTATTTAAATTAATATTTTTTAATGTCGCAACTTCTCCAAATGCGGAAGCAGCTATTTTTGTGACACTAGGAGATAATTTTACCGTTTCCAAATTATCATATGCACCCGCACGGCCATTATTAAAATTGAATTCACCAATTTGAGTGATTTCCCCTTGAATCTCTATTGTTTTTACATCATTAAGCTGTGATCCATATTTATTGCGCCACTCACTGGTCCATCCTGATTGCTTATAATCTGGCAATACCACAGGTTTTTCACTTTTTAAATATAATGTTTGATTATTCACATCATATTTAAAAGATAACCCCTCTACTTGTTCGGATTGTATCCAGTCATTCGTTTCCGATTCGTTTCCAACGAATTCCGAAATATTATTACCGTCATCAAACAGTTCTATAGAATCATCTTCCGTACTGTTTAAGTTCTCAGTATTCTCCATAGGTAGATCAAGCTCTGCTGATTCATCTACAATTTCAAAATTTTCACTATCAGATGTAACTATTAAATTTTCAGATTCATCACTGTTTTCAAAATCAGCATTGGTATCTTCAATAATATCTATTTGTTCTGCTGCCAAAATAGGAGTTGGCACACTTAAAACCATAGACAAAGACAAACAATATACTAAATATTTTTTTTTCATTACAGATTTTATTCCTCCAAGATCTACAATTACCAATCAAAACGTGTAGTATCGTAACTTAATACGATAGAAAACTCATTTGTTGACGGTACTTTTGTTCCACCTAAAGTGGTCTCTGGATAGGAAGAAGTATTTTTCAATGTAACATCATTACCCGGATACCACATCCAAGAAGTGCCTTCCCATGTAGCATGAATCATGTTTCCTGCACTATCATACTGTGGGTTTTTATTTTCTCCACCATTAGTTTTAGCATATCCCGGAACAGCAAATGACGTTAAATATTCTGGATATTTTGTGTTCCAAGAAGTTTCCAACAGTCCTTTAGATTGTGCTAACAAAAGTGCATCTTTATAAGTTCCATTTGAATCCACACCTGTTACAGTGACTACCGGATTAGTGATTCCAGGAATCGGTTTCGGAGTTCCTAAATAAGTGTTGCTACTTGTTCCCTGCTCCCATTCTCTGATGTAAACATGCATTGTCGCTGCAGAAGCCATTACTGTTGAACCAAGCATCATAACAACTGCTAAAATGACTGCTGATAATCTTTTGAATTTTTTGCTCATACCTTTTTCTCTCCTTTTCTTTTCAGATGCTCATTTTTCGTAGTTTCTCCTTAGGACAGCGGTTTCTGTCCCGTACAGATCACGAGTCTGGACCTGCCTTTCTCCTCCTCTCCCGTATTTGGAATATCCTGGTGTTCTGGGATGTGATGGTAACGTGCAGTTTTTCTTGCAAAAAAATAAGCCGTACCCTACGCATGGCACGACCCAGTCACAAAATACCCGTGCCACCCTGAAACCGAGGGCTTATGCACAACATTATAGAAATAGACCTGACTTGTAGCTTTTGCTCATCACAGTAGCGTTCCTGTGTCGGATTCTCACCGAACTTCCTATATATGAGTCTTTGACGAACCACTCATATATAAAATTCCTACAATATTACCTTTCTTATAGAATAACTTTTTTTCCATATTTTGTCAATCTTTTTGTCTTGAAATAATACAAAACGTCATTTATTTTTACAGACAAGTTTCGAGAAAAATCGACATTTTTACTCTATTCTAAAGATAGCACAAACTAACATCTTTTTCCGTGCTTATATTCCATTAAACATACCATTTCACGCCATTTTTTGCAACAAAAAAAGGCCTTTCTAGGACAGTGTTCTGTCTTAGAAAGACCTGAAATTTAAATTGCTTTACCCTTCAAAAATCTGTTCTTCTTTTTCCTCCTGCTTTTCACACCACACTACCAGGCGTTTGGAGGCATCTGTTCCACAGCTAGAAAGCAGAAGCGTTGGAACTTCCTCCTGCGTTCCAAGTAAGAAAGCATCTCCATCTGCCGGTGTATACTCGCATTTTACGATCACAAAGATCCATA
>OLNH01000636.1_pt1 | contig 26877 bp, 22 predicted proteins | sample 1643101 | NCBI WGS metagenome assembly OLNH01 (sample SAMEA3136758, study PRJEB25190) | human gut metagenome | biome: human gut; feature: human-associated habitat; material: faeces | place: Austria | collected 2013
TGAAAATGGAAATACAGTTATGGAGAAGCATTTTGTGCCCGTATGAACTGGCTGTAAAAGAGCTGGAAGTTAAATTCACCCACATTATCGAGGAATGCAAAGAGAACGACATTTACTGTCCGATCGAACAGGTTGAGGGCAGAGTCAAGAGCGTGAGCAGTATCCTTGAGAAAATGCAGCGCAAGCATATTCCGATGGAGAAGATGGAGGAAGAACTGGAGGATATCGCAGGTATCCGTATTATCTGCCAGTTTGAAGAGGATATAGAGACTGTCGCTTCCATGATTCAGAAGAGAAGCGATATGACCATAAAGAGTGAGAAGAATTATCTGAAACATATTAAACAGAGTGGATACAGAAGTTATCATCTGATCATTTATTATACTGTAGACACGATCAATGGACCTAAGAAACTTCAGGCTGAGATCCAGATCCGGACAATGGCCATGAACTTCTGGGCTACCATTGAGCATTCTTTGCAGTATAAATATAAGGGCGATATGCCTGAGCATGTGGCAGAGCGCCTGAGCAATGCGGCAGATGCCATCAATGCCCTTGACCATGAGATGTCTTCTGTACGAAATGAGATCATGGATGCACAGAATTCCTCCCAGATGCAGTCGAATCTGGTGAAGGATATTCTGATCAATATCGAGAATCTGTACAAAATCGCAAACAAACGCGAGATCATGAAGATCCAGGATGAATTCCTGAGAGTATTCCGTACAAAGGATCTCCAGCAGCTCAAGCGATTCCACAGACAGCTTGATATTATTTCGGAAGGATACCGTGCACAGGCGGTATATCACCATGTCTAAAATACATACGAGGAAATTTAAATGCAGGATTTTTTACCGGTAACAAAGAAAGAAATGAAGGAGAGAGGATGGAACCAGGTGGACTTTGTCTATATTTCAGGCGATGCCTACGTGGACCATCCGTCCTTTGGCACGGCGATCATCAGCAGACTGCTGGAGAGCCGCGGATATAAAGTAGGCATCATCAGTCAGCCAGACTGGAAGAAGAAAGAGAGCATCCAGGTATTTGGCGAGCCGCGTCTTGGATTTCTGGTATCAGCGGGCAACATGGACTCCATGGTAAACCACTATACTGTATCCAAGAAGCACAGGCAGAAGGATTCCTATTCCCCGGGCGGCCAGATGGGACTTCGTCCTGACCGCGCGGTGATCGTATACAGCAATCTGATCCGTCAGACTTATAAAAAGACGCCCATTATCCTGGGCGGTATTGAAGCCAGCCTGAGACGACTGGCACATTATGATTATTGGGATAATAAAGTAAAACACAGTGTACTTCTGGACTCCGGCGCAGATCTGATCTCTTATGGAATGGGTGAACATTCCATTATCGAGATTGCAGAGGCACTGGACAGTGGGCTTCCTGTAGAGGAGATCACATTTATTGCAGGAACTGTATTTAAATGTAAAGATCTGTCAAGAGTTTATGAGCCGATCATTCTTCCATCTTATGAGGAGATAAAAGAGGACAAGAAAGCCTACGCAGACAGTTTTGCAGTTCAGTATCAGAATACAGACCCGTTTACTGCGAAACCAATGGCAGAGTCCTATGGGACGAAGGGATATATTGTTCAGAACCCTCCGGCAATGCCTTTGTCACAGGAGGAGATGGACGATGTATATGCACTTCCATACACAGAGAAAGTTCACCCGATGTATGAGAAAATGGGAGGAATCCCGGCACTGGAGGAGATTAAATTCAGCCTGACAAGCAACAGAGGATGCTTCGGAGGCTGTAATTTTTGCGCTCTGACATTCCATCAGGGAAGAATCCTCCAGACCAGAAGCCATGAGTCTCTGATCGAAGAAGCCACCAGAATGACGAAAGACCCGGATTTCAAAGGCTATATTCATGATGTAGGCGGTCCGACGGCAGATTTCAGACAGACCTCCTGTCAGAAACAGCTTACGAAAGGTGTATGTAAGAATAAGCAATGTCTTTTCCCGACACCATGTAAGAATCTGACAGTAGACCATTCTGACTATGTTTCTTTACTTCGGAAGCTGCGTAAGATTCCGGGAGTTAAGAAAGTATTTATCCGTTCCGGTGTACGCTTTGATTACGTAGTGGCAGACAGGGACAAGACGTTCCTGCGGGAACTGGTAGAACATCATGTAAGCGGACAGCTTCGTGTAGCGCCGGAACATGTATCTGATCAGGTGCTGAAATACATGGGAAAACCAAGTCACAGTGTTTATCAGCAGTTCCTTAAGGAATACGATGATGCAAACAGGAAAACTGGCAAGCAGCAGTATGCAGTACCATATTTCATGTCCTCCCATCCGGGATGTACCATGAAAGAAGCAGTAAAGCTTGCGGAATACGTCCGTGATCTTGGTTTTACACCGGAACAGGTGCAGGACTTTTACCCGACACCGTCCACGCTCTCTACCTGTATGTATTACACGGGAATCCATCCTCTTACAGGAGAGAAAGTTTATGTGCCGAAAAATCCACATGAGAAAGCCATCCAGCGAGCTCTGATGCAGTACAAGAACCCTGCAAACAGAGAACTGGTACTGGAAGGTTTGAAGATGACCGGCAGAATGGATCTGGTCGGCTATGGCCCGAAATGCCTGATCCGCCCGATCCGTGAAGGACACGGGGAACATTCGGGCGGTGAAAATGGAAGCAGAAATGGCAATAGAAACAATTCCCGCGGTGGAAACAGAAACATTAAGAACAGAAATAATAACCGCAGTGAAGCTTATGGAAACAGCCGGACGACGAGAACGACAGGAAAAGGTCAGGAAAATTTCCGTGAGAACAGTAGAGATAAATCTATATCTAAGAAAAATACAATACGAAATACACATAAGAAAAACTCCAGAGGAGGACGCAAGTGACAGCAAAGAAAAACCAGAAAACATCAAAAAAAATTCCGAAAGGTGATTTTGGATATTTCAAAAGCGAAAAGAAACGCCGCCTGATCATCACGGCGATTCTTTTTGCAGTACCATTATTTATCTTCTTCACATCCTGGATCTACTTCAAGACCAGAATGACCGTCTGGACAGTTGTAGCAGTAGTCGGGTGCCTTCCGGCCTGCAAATCCATGGTCGGCCTGATCATGATCTTCAAATGCAGACCAATGGACAGCGCACTCTATCAGAAAATCCGCACCCATCAGGGGAAACTGGACATGGCATACGAACTCTATATGACTTTCTATGAAAAGAGCGCTTATATCGATGCAGTAGCAATCTGCGGAAACACAGTAGCAGCTTACAGCAGCGATCCGAAGATCGACGCCGCTTTCATGGAAACCAACGCCCAGAAGATTATCCGTAAGAACGGCTACAAAGCCACAGTAAAAATCTTCACAGATATCCGTCCTTTCCTGGAACGTCTTGATTCCATGAACGACCACAAAGAAAGCCTGGAAGAAGGAATCAAATTCACTCCGGACGAGAAATACCCGGATCTCACCAGAAACGAACTTATTCGCCAGACGATTTTGGCCATTTGTTTATAGAGATACAGAAGCAACGGTTTATTTATCACATTGTTCATTTTATTTTCAGTAACGAGGCTCAAATTCATCCCAGATTGTCTGTGATAATAGATTTTGGGCTCATAACAGTAAGAAGACAGTTACTTATTGAACATTAGTTAAGAAAGATATTTTAATAATGAAAGAATTTATCATAGAAGAAAACGAAGCCGGCCAGCGCTTTGACAAATATCTGGCCAAGCTTCTCAAAGAAGCTCCTAAAAGCTTCTTCTACAAAATGCTCCGCAAAAAGAACATTACCTTAAACGGCAAAAAAGCTACAGGAAACGAGAAACTCCTCAAAGGAGATACAATCAAACTGTTCCTGAGTGACGAAACCTTTGACAAATTTGCCGGAACCACTCAGGTAGCCCGTGCGTATTGCGATCTGGACATTATATATGAAGATTCCGATATCATCATCATTAACAAACCCGCTGGAATGCTTTCCCAGCCAGCAGATGACGGCGAACCATCCCTGGTAGAATACCTGATCGGATATCTTCTGAAAAAAGGCGAACTCACCGAAGACCAGCTCAAAACATTCAAACCATCCGTATGCAATCGCCTTGACCGCAACACCAGCGGAATGGTCTGCGCAGGCAAAAGCCTTTCAGGGCTCCAGTTCCTCTCCAGAATCTTCCACGACAGAACCCTTCACAAATACTATCTCTGTTTGGTAAAAGGAAACCTGGACAAACAAGCCCACATCAAAGGCTATCTGCACAAAGACAAAAAAACAAACAAAGTAACCGTAAGCAGACAGGAATTTCCAGATTCCCTTCCAATCGAAACCGGCTACCGACCATTAGGCAGCAACGGAAAAATGACACTTCTGGAAGTCGAACTCATCACAGGCCGCACCCACCAGATTCGTGCCCACCTTGCAGGTACAGGACATCCCCTGTTGGGAGACACCAAATACGGTAACAGCGAATTCAACAGACAATACATCCGTCATGGAGTAAAACACCAGCTTCTCCATGCGTACAGATTAGTAATTCCGGAAACAGACCAGACCTTCACGGCACCGGTACCGGAGCTTTTTTTCAAAATCATCAAGGAAGAACACCTGGAGGAGGTATATCATGAGAATCTGGAAAGAAGTATGGGATTACGCAAAAATGATCATAGCAGTGGTGCTGATCGTGACTCTCGTAAATAACGTTGTACTCATCAATGCCAAAATCCCATCCGAATCAATGGAGAAAACCATCATGACTGGCGACCGGATCTTCGGATTCCGACTGGCATATGGCATCAACATAAACCTCTTCGGACACAAAATATCAAAGAAAACAAAAGACCCTGAACGCTTCGACATCGTCATCTTCAAATATCCCGACGACGAAAGCCAGCTCTTCATCAAACGAGTCATCGGCCTCCCCGGAGAAAAAGTCCAGATCACAGACGGCAAAGTCTACATCAACGACTCCGAAATCCCACTGGATGACAGCTTCCTCCCGGAAACACCAAGAGGAACCTTCGGCTCATATGAAGTCCCCGAGAATAGTTACTTCGTACTCGGAGACAACCGCAACCACTCCAAAGACTCCCGTTACTGGAAAACCACCAGTTTCGTAACTTTCGATGAACTTGTAGGCAAAGCGATTGTCAGATATTATCCGTCAGTGAAGATGCTTAAATAAATTCCCACTCTATTGATTGGCGCTTTTTGCTGACATAAACGAGAAATTAACTTGATCATGTTAAATGATTATTGCAATTTATGGATAGACATAGGATGAGCTTTAAAGTTATCCATAAATATTATGACAATATAGTATAAGAAACACAATGGAGGAACACCGTGGCAACCTGGAACAGCAGAGGATTGCGAGGCTCCACCCTGGAAGACCTCGTAAACCGCACCAACGAACAATACAGAGAAAAAGGACTGGCACTCATCCAGAAAATCCCAACTCCGATCACTCCCGTCCGCATGGACAAAGAAAACCGCCATATCACACTGGCCTACTTCGAACAGCGAAGCACCGTAGACTACATCGGAGCAGTCCAGGGAATCCCCGTCTGCTTCGATGCCAAAGAATGCGCCACAGACACCTTCCCCCTCGCAAACATTCATCCCCATCAGGTAGAATTCATGCAGGCATTCGAAAAACAGGGAGGCGTAGCATTCTTCCTCATATTCTACAGCCACGAAAATCAATTCTATTATCTCCCCCTGCGCCACCTTCTCACATTTTGGAATAGAATGCAGCAAGGTGGCCGCAAAAGCTTCCGCCGGGAAGAATTGGATAATCAATATTATTTAAATAAGAAGAATGGATTTCTTGTTCCTTATCTTGATGGGATTCAGATGGATCTAAATGAAAGAGAGTAGAAGAAGATTTCATCACAAACTTCCACATTGAACAACCCAGCTCATAACGCAGATTTCCGGAGGACTTAGAAGCTCTTAGACACCGAAACCGCATTGGAGGGGAAATATCTTTCTGAGCGTCCCTTATTAAATAATAATGTAAATAATATAGAAGGGATTGACAATTCCACCAAAACCCATTATAATTTTATCTAGTTTTCGTATTAACTTGGTATCACGTTACTAAACTAAAGCGAAACAAAGAAAACAACATTAATTTAAGAAGTTTAAGAAACCACAATACATAACCACAGGAGGACCAAAACCATGCAGCGTATTTTTCACACCCCAGAAGGTGTAAGAGACATTTACAATGGCGAATGTAGCCAGAAAAGGAAAGTACAGGAGAAAATCCATCGTGTCTTCCACCGTTATGGATATGAAGACATAGAAACCCCAACCTTCGAATACTTCGAAGTATTCAGCCGCGAAGTAGGAACTATCCCGTCCAAAGAACTCTACAAATTCTTCGACCGAGAAGGCAACACTCTCGTACTCAGACCAGACTTCACCCCGTCTGTATCCAGAGCCTGCGCCACCTACTTTTCACCGGACAAAGAACCAGTAAGCCTCTGCTACACAGGCAATACCTTCATCAACAACTCCAGCTACAGAGGCCATCTCAAAGAAACCACCCAGATGGGCGTAGAACGAATTGGCGATGAATCTGCAGATGCAGATGCAGAACTCCTTGCCATGACAGTAGAATGCCTCCTCGCAGCAGGACTCACCGAATTCCAGGTCAGCGTCGGACAGGTAGACTACTTCAAATCATTGTTAAAAGAAGCAGAACTCGACCAGGAAGCAGAAGAACGTCTCCGCACTCTGATCTCCCAGAAAAACTCCTTCGGCGTAGAAGAATTTGTAGCAGAACAGAAGATCAAAGACAGCCTGGTAAAATCTTTCGTTGAAATCCCACAGATGTTCGGATCAGAAGACGTTTTAAAGAAAGCCAGAAGCCTCACAAACAACGCCTGCGCATTAGAGGCCGTTTCCAGACTGGAAGAGATCTACGAGATCATGAAGAACTACGGATATGAGAAATACATCTCCTTTGATTTCGGCATGCTCAGTAAATACCAGTACTATACAGGAATCATTTTCCAGGCATACACCTATGGAACCGGCGAGCCAATGATCAAAGGCGGCCGCTACAACGGTCTGATGAAACACTTCGGAAAACCAGCCGCATCCATCGGTTTTGCGCTTGAGGTAGACAACCTCCTTCTCGCACTTTCCAGTCAGAAACTGATCTCCGAGAAAGAAGACAAGCCGGAAGTGATCGAGTACGAGCCACAGAACCGTGCAGAAGCCATCAAAGAAGCCCAGAAGCTTCGTGCAGAAGGCAGAAGTGTAGCATTACGTTTGAAAAAGGAGGCCAGATAAGCCATGAGATACCTGACAGTTGCCCTGACAAAAGGCAGACTTGCCAAAAAGACAATGGAAATGTTTGAGAAAGCAGGGATTACCTGCGAAGAAATGAAAGATAAAGATTCCCGTAAACTGATCTTCGTCAACGAAGAATTAAAGATGAAATTCTTCCTTGCCAAAGGACCGGATGTTCCTACCTATGTAGAATACGGCGCAGCAGACATCGGAATCGTAGGAAAAGATACCATCCTTGAAGAAGGCCGTAAACTTTATGAAGTTATGGACCTCGGATTTGGAAAATGTAAAATGTGTGTCTGCGGACCGGAGAGCGCCAGAGAGGTTCTGGAAAACAATCAGCTGATCCGTGTGGCAACCAAATATCCAAATATTGCAAAAGATTATTTCTTTAACAGAAAACACCAGACCGTAGACTTGATCAAATTAAACGGTTCTATCGAGCTTGCACCGATCGTCGGACTTTCCGAAGTGATCGTGGATATCGTAGAGACCGGAAGCACACTGAAAGAAAACGGCTTGAAAGTATTAGAAGAAGTTTGCCCACTGTCTGCCAGAATGGTAGTCAACCAGGTAAGCATGAAGATGGAGAACGAGAGAATTCGCAAACTGATTGATGAATTAAGAAGAGTTCTGCAGGAGGAAATGTAAAGATGCGTACAGTAAAATTAACAAAAGAATCCACAAAAGATATTCTTGAGAATCTGCTGAAAAGAAGCCCGAACAATTACGGAAAATTCGAATCAACAGTTGCTCAGATTCTTGACAAAGTAAAAAATGAAGGAGACGAAGCTCTCTTTGCCTATACAAAAGAATTTGACAAAGCAGAAGTGACAAAAGAGACCATCCGTGTCACAGAAGCAGAGATTGAAGAAGCCTATGCACAGATCGATCCGGCGCTCCTTGGAGTCATCCGCAAAGCTCTGGTCAACATCCGCAAATATCATGAAAAACAGATCCAGAACAGCTGGTTCACAAGCGAGACAAATGGAACTATGCTTGGTCAGAAAGTTACTCCATTAAACCGTGTCGGTGTTTATGTACCTGGCGGAAAAGCGGTTTACCCATCATCTGTACTGATGAATATCGTACCTGCAAAAGTAGCCGGTGTACCGCACATCGTTATGACAACACCTCCTGGAAAAGACGGCAAAGTATGTGCCTCCACACTGGTAGCTGCCAAAGAAGCAGGAGCAGATGAAATCTATAAAGTAGGTGGCGCTCAGGCAATCGGAGCACTTGCTTTTGGAACAGAGAGCATCCCAAAAGTAGACAAGATCGTAGGTCCTGGAAACATTTTCGTAGCTCTTGCAAAGAAAGCAGTTTACGGATACGTAAGCATTGACTCCATCGCAGGTCCAAGCGAGATTCTTGTTCTTGCAGATGAGACAGCAAATCCGCACTTCGTGGCAGCAGACCTTCTTTCTCAGGCAGAACACGATGAACTTGCCTGCGCAATCCTGATCACAACAAGCGAAGAATTTGCTGCCAAAGTAGACGAAGAAGTAAAAGGTTTCGTAGAAGTCCTTTCCAGAAAAGAAATCATCCAAAAATCCCTGGACAACTTCGGCTATATCCTGATCGCAGAAGACATGGACGAAGCAATCGAAGCAGCCAACGAGATCGCACCGGAACATATGGAAATCGTAACAGCTAACCCGTTCGAAGATATGATGAAAGTAAAGAATGCAGGCGCTATCTTTATCGGTGAATACAGTTCCGAGCCTCTGGGAGACTACTTCGCAGGCCCGAATCATGTACTCCCGACAAACGGAACAGCCAAGTTCTTCTCCGCACTTTCCGTAGACGACTTTATCAAGAAATCCAGTATCGTATACTATTCAAAAGCTGCACTGCGTGACATCCACAAAGATATCATCCAGTTTGCAACCTCCGAACAGCTCACTGCACATGCCAATTCCATTGCGGTGCGTTTCGAGGATGAAGATAAGGAATAATATAATACCTGAGATTTTCAAATTTGTTAAAGGTTCTATTTCCTGAACATCATAAATTGATGTTTGAGTTGAAAATTTTATCATGTAAGCACGAATAGTTTTCTGACTTTTTTATCCTGGATATTATAAAGTGAAAATATTATAAAATGTAAAACAGAGAGGACTTAATCATGGCAAGAGAAGCCTCAGTAGAAAGAAATACAAAAGAAACCGAAATTAAATTAAAAATAAATCTGGACGGAACCGGAGTTTCTGACATTGAAACAGGTGTAGGGTTCTTCGACCATATGCTGGACGGCTTTACCCGTCACGGACTCTTTGACCTCAGTGTCAGAGTCCACGGCGATCTTCAGGTAGATGATCACCACACCATCGAAGACACCGGAATCGTTCTCGGAACAGCCTTAAAAGAAGCCATCGGTGACAAAAAAGGAATCAAACGCTATGGCAGCTGTATCCTTCCAATGGATGAATGCCTGGTACTCTGCGCAATCGACCTGTCCGGAAGACCATATTTCGCATGGGATGCAGAATTTACCACAGACAAGATCGGTGACATGTCCACAGAAATGGTAAAAGAATTCTTCTACGCCATTTCCTATTCCTGCGGCATGAACCTTCATATTAAAGTCTTAACCGGTGGAAACAACCATCACGTAGCAGAAGCTATGTTTAAGAGTTTTGCCAAAGCACTGGATGCAGCTACATCTTATGATCCAAGGATCACAGATGTATTATCCACGAAAGGAAGCTTATAATGGAAAACACACCAAAGTTTAAAAGCAATATCGCCTGGTCTGATTTCAAATTAAACAGCGACGGAATGGTACCTGTCATTGCCCAGGACTATCAGACAAATGAAGTTCTGATGCTCGCATACATGAACGAAGAAGCCTTTAACGCCACACTCGAAACCGGCAAGATGACCTACTGGAGCAGAAGCCGCAACGAACTCTGGACCAAAGGTCTTACATCCGGTCATCTCCAGTTCGTAAAGTCTCTTACTCTGGACTGCGATAACGACACCATCCTTGCGAAAGTAGAACAGATCGGCGCAGCCTGCCATACAGGCAGCAGAACCTGTTTCTTCAAAACACTAACGGAAGCAGAATAAAGATTATTATTCACATGTTGCTGAGAGTGTAGCGAACAGTAACGAATGAAGTAAGAGAATCAGCATGATTTCTTATATAATGCAAAAACATTAATAGAAAATATAAACAAATTGTATTGACATTTTCTATCAGATGTGATAAAAAAAGAGTATCCGAATTGAATATGTGCAATGTTATAACGCGAAGGTTGCATCATATTGATGCACAAAAGAGAATCCGGTGAGAATCCGGAGCGATACCGTCACTGTGTATGGGAGCTGCTTTTCAGAAACCACTGGGAAACTGGGAAGGGAGAAACAGCGATGATCGAAGTCAGGAGAACTGCCTTGGCGTAGAATTTAAGGTCTGCGGTATACAGAACCTGTATTCTCATAACGATACATAGCTCTTTTATTAAATGAATCAGACAGAATCGGAAATTACAGATATATCTGGTACATATAAACCATGTATTTATGGGAAAGCGGTAGCTGCAGAATATGCAGTTGCCTTTTTTGTGCATACAATTGTCCGGAAATACGAGAAATAAAAGAGGAAAAACGAAATGAAAAGAAAATCCATGTTAGCCTTATTACTGGCAGTATCCATGACCTGTTCCATGACAGCAGCAACAGGTACAGTTGCTTTTGCATCTGATGATGCAGCAACAGAAGAGGCTGCAGATGACACAGAAGCAGCTGCAGACGATGCAGATGCAGCAGATACAGAGGAAGCATCTGATGATACAACAGAAGCTTCTGATGATGATCAGAAAGCCGCAGACGAAGTTGGTGCCCTGATCGATAAGATTTATGTTCAGGAAAGAACAGACACAACTGACGAAGACTGCAAAGCAGCAAAAGAAGCATGGGACAAACTTACAGATGCTCAGAAAGAACTGGTAACAGGTGAAGAAGCAAGCCCTGAATACTTTGGACGTGACACAGGTGATGCTTCCAAAGATGATCCTCGTAACCAGGATGAGATTGGTGAGAATGAACTTCTTGTAGTAAGTTTTGGTACATCCTTCAACGACAGCCGTGCAGAGGATATCAAAGGAATCGAGGATGCCCTTGCAAAAGCATATCCGGACTGGTCAGTAAGACGTGCATTTACAGCACAGATCATCATCAACCATGTACAGGCAAGAGATGATGAAGTAATCGATAATATGCAGCAGGCTCTTGACCGTGCAGTAGCTAACGGTGTTAAGAATCTTGTTGTACAGCCGACACATCTGATGCATGGTGCAGAATATGATGAAATGACAGAGGCAATTGATGGATACAAAGACAAATTTGAATCTGTTGCAATTGCAGAGCCAATGCTCGGTGAAGTTGGTGATGACGCTACAGTGATCAATGATGACAAGAAAGCAGTTGCTCAGGCAATCACAGATGAAGCTTGCAAGGAAGCTGGATTTGATGATATGAAAGCAGCAGCAGATGCAGGCACAGCATTTGTATTCATGGGACATGGTACATCCCATACAGCTAACGTAACCTATGACCAGATGCAGACACAGATGGATGATCTTGGATTCACAAACGCTTTCATCGGAACTGTAGAGGGAGAACCGGAAGACACAGCATGTGACAAGGTTATCGAGAAAGTAAAAGAAGCAGGATTCAAGAATGTAATCCTTCGTCCTCTGATGGTTGTTGCCGGAGACCACGCTAACAATGATATGGCTGGTGATGATGCAGATTCCTGGAAATCTCAGTTTGAGGCATCCGGTGATTTCGACAGTGTTGACTGTCAGATCGCAGGTCTTGGAAGAATCGCAGCAGTAGAAGATCTGTATGTGGCTCATACAAAAGCAGCAATTGATTCTCTTGGAGCATCTGACGATGCAGCAGCAGAAGATACTGATGCCAAAGCAACAGATGACAGTGCAGACGATGCACAGGCAGACGATGCACAGGCAGATGACGCAGCTGAGACAACAGCTGATACTGCAGAGGCTGACGCTGAATAAAAAATATTGTTCAAACAAGATAAACTGCCCGGAGAACTTGCAAAAGTTTCCGGGCAGATATATTATATGATAAGAAAAAAAGAAGTCATAGCAATTCCATAAAATACTGCAAACAGTTCGCACGTTTCTGTTCATTCCGTTCACAGTAACGTGCGCACATCTGAGAAAGATCCAGAGGAACTGTCTTAATTGCATTATTTTCTGGAATTACTATAATATATTTGCCATCACCTGTTCAAAAGCCTGTTGCTCTGCAGCAGATGGGTTGAACAGCACGATAGAAAAAACTATAAAAAATATGAAGATAAGGGAGAAGAAATAATCATGAAGAAACGTTCATTTACATTATTAATGTCAGCACTTACTATTTCAGCTACTCTGATCGGTACAAGCCCGGTTGCTGCAAAGACAGATACTGATACGGCAACAGAAGAAACCACTGATAAAGAAGAAACAACTGCAAAAGATGCTGATTCAGAAAACACAGATAATAAAGAAACAGATGCATCCAAGAGTGATACATTAGAGGATGGCACCTACACAGCAGAATTTGATACAGACAGCGGAATGTTCCATGTAAATGAAGCAAACGATGGAAAAGGAACCCTTACAGTAAAGGATGGCAAGATGACTATCCATGTAAGCCTTGCTTCTAAGAAAATTGTAAACCTTTTCGTCGGAAAGGCAGAAGATGCACAGAAAGACGGGGCAGAGGTTCTTGAGCCAACCACAGATACTGTTACATACAGCGATGGAATGAGTGAGGAAGTATATGGATTTGATATCCCGGTACCCGCAATTGATGAAGAATTCGATGTAGCTTTGATCGGAACAAAAGGAAAATGGTATGACCATAAGGTAAGTGTCAAAAATCCTGTAAAATCCGATGATACAGATGCAAAAAAAGATGATAAAGAAAATAAAGATGCAGATTCCAAAGCAGATGACACAGACAAAGATGCGAAAGACAGTAAGACAAGTGAAGGTAAGACTCTGGCAGATCTGAATCTTGAAGACGGCGATTATACCATGGATGTAACTCTCACAGGCGGTTCAGGAAGAGCAACCATTGATTCTCCTGCAGCCATTAATGTAGAAGGCGATAAAGCTACAGCAACTATCGTATGGAGCAGTCCGAACTATGATTATATGCTTGTGGATGGTGAGAAATATGAGCCGGTTAATAAAGACGGAAACTCCACTTTTGAAATCCCTGTCAGCGTATTTGATGCAGAGATGGAGGTAACAGCAGATACAGTAGCAATGAGTGAGCCTCACGAGATTGACTACACCTTAAATTTTGATTCCACAACTGCCAAAGAAGCAGAAAAAACAGCAAAATAATCACATACAAACAAAGAAACAATTATGAAGATGAAAAACATAATAAAGAAACAGCAAAAAACAATATTTATCGGTTTTATGTCAGTTGCATTATTTATTATCTGTATATGCACTGTCTGTACAGCATACGCAGCAGATAAAGACAATGCAAAAACTCCTGTGGATATCCCGGGACTTACCTATGACCACAGTATGGAACTTTCCTACGCAGAAGAATTCAGCGTAGACTATTACAATGATGGCTATGCTCTGATTACTATCGATCAGGAAGGACAGTTTCTTGTAGTTCCAGAGGGAAAAAAGGCTCCAAAGGGGCTTGAAAAAGATATCACAGTTATTCAACAACCGCTGAACAACATCTATCTGGTAGCAACCTCTGCCATGGATCTTTTCCGCGCAATTGACGGTATTGACAGCATTCGTCTTTCAGGAACTCAGGAGAATGGATGGTATATCCAGGAAGCAAAAGATGCCATGGAATCCGGAAAAATGATTTATGCAGGCAAGTACAATGCACCGGATTATGAACTGATCCTGGATGAAGGCTGTGGTCTTGCCATTGAATCAACTATGATCCATCATAATCCGGAGGTGGAAGAGAAACTGGAACAGTTTGGTATCCCGGTAATGGTAGAACGTTCCAGTTATGAGAGCCATCCTCTGGGAAGAACTGAATGGATGAAACTCTATGCTGTGCTTCTCGGAAAGGAAGATGTAGCTGAGAAGGCATTTAAGGAGCAGACAGACAAGCTTGACAAAGTTCTGACCTCTGATGATAAAGATACAGGTAAAACAGTAGCATTCTTTTACATTAATTCCACAGGTGCTGTCAATGTGCGAAAGAATGGTGATTATGTTTCAAACATGATCGAGCTGGCAGGCGGCAAATATGTTCCCGAAGATACAGGAGAAAGTGATAACGCTTTGTCTACCATGAATATGCAGATGGAAGAATTTTATGCCAAAGCAAAAGATGCGGACTATATCATCTATAACAGTACTATCGACGGTGAACTTTCTACTATTGATGAACTGTTGGCAAAAAGTAATCTTCTGGCAGATTTTAAGGCAGTGAAGGATGGAAATGTGTGGTGTACGGGTAAAAATCTTTTCCAGGAAACCACCGAACTTGGAACCATGATCGAAGATATTCATACAATCCTTACTACAGATGATGATTCGCTGGATGAACTTGCATATATGCATAAGTTAAAATGATATTTATAACTTTTCGGCACACTCGAATCCGCATCCTATGCGATTGGTATAGTTATTTACGAACGGCACTGAAATATGTTTGCGGGATTCTGCATAACTGCCAAAAGCAGGAAATATAAAAACAAAAGGAACAAAAAATATGGATGACAAAAAACGTACAGCCAGATACTGGATGGCATTTCTTATACTGGCGGTGTTTCTGATGATTTTATTTGTCTGGAATGTAAATGCCGGAAGCATTCATCTTTCAGTGAGTGAGATTCTGAATATTATTTTCAGACATCAGGGAGATGCGACTGCTTACAATATAATATGGGAAATCCGTCTTCCCAGGATTCTGTCAGTGATCATTCTTGGAGGAGCACTTTCTGTATCCGGATTTCTTCTTCAGACATTTTTTAATAACCCTATTGCAGGTCCCTTTGTACTTGGAATTTCTTCAGGAGCCAAGCTGGTAGTTGCACTTCTGATGATTTATTTTCTGAGCAGATCTATTTCCATGGGTTCTGCAGCCATGATCATTGCAGCATTTATCGGTTCTATGATTTCCATGGGATTCGTCCTGCTGGTTGCAAAAAAAGTCCACAACATGTCCATGTTGGTTATCAGCGGTGTCATGATCGGTTACATCTGTTCTGCAGTTACAGATTTCGTAGTTACCTTTGCGGATGACTCCAATATCGTCAATCTTCACAACTGGTCACTGGGAAGTTTTTCAGGAATGTCCTGGGGTAATGTGAAAGTAATGGCAATAGTAGTTCTGCTCACAATGGTGATCGTGTTCTTTATGTCTAAGCCTATCGGTGCCTATCAGCTGGGTGAAGTTTATGCCCAGAATATGGGAGTGAATATCAAGCTGTTCCGCATAGGACTGATTCTCTTATCCAGTATTCTGTCTGCCTGTGTGACAGCTTTTGCAGGACCAATTTCTTTTGTTGGCATTGCAGTGCCTCACATTGTAAAAAGCCTGCTGAAAACAGCCAGACCGCTCCTTGTGATCCCGGCCTGTTTTCTGGGAGGGGCAGTATTCTGTCTTTTCTGTGATCTGATCGCCAGAACCGTATTTGCACCTACAGAACTCAGTATCAGTTCCGTAACAGCAGTGTTTGGCGCACCGGTTGTAATCTATATCATGATCCGCAGACAGAAGAGAAATTGATATAAAAAGCAGGAGCAGAATACGTTATCCGGGCAGATTACTATAAGATGCAGCATAAAAAAGGAAAACAGGAAAAAATATGTCAGAGAAAATAGCAGATGTAATAAAGGAAACAGAAAATAACAAAGCAGACCGGCAGGAACAGTATTTTTTCCGTACGGATCAGCTGACTGTGGGATATGACGGAAAACCTCTTATCAGAGAAATCAATATTCAGCTGAAAAAGGGAGAAATCCTCACTCTCATCGGTCCTAACGGTGCCGGAAAATCCACTATTCTTAAAAGCATCACCAGACAGCTTGCCACGATCAGCGGTACTGTTTATCTGGATAAAGAGAAAATGGCAAAGATGACCAATAAAGAGGTCTCTCAGAAACTGGCAGTCGTGCTCACAGAGCGTATGCGTCCGGAACTGATGACCTGCGAAGACATTGTAGCCACAGGGCGTTATCCTTATACAGGAACTTTGGGAATACTCTCCGCAGAGGATAAGACAAAGGTAAAGAAATCAATGGAAACCGTCCATGCATGGGATTTAAAAGACAGGGATTTTACAGCCATCAGTGATGGTCAGAGACAACGAATCCTTCTTGCCCGGGCTATCTGTCAGGAGCCGGAGATCATTGTACTGGATGAGCCGACTTCTTTTCTGGATATCCGTCATAAGCTGGAACTTCTTACCATTTTGAAACAGATGGTGCTGGATCATCAGCTTACAGTGATCATGTCGCTGCATGAGTTGGATCTTGCACAGAAAATATCTGATAAAGTTATCTGTGTACATGGAGAATATATAGAAAAATATGGTGCTCCGGAAGAAATCTTTACTTCTGAGTATATTCGGAAGTTGTATGGAATTACCAGAGGAAGCTATAATGCTGCTTTTGGATGTGTGGAGATGGATCCGCCCAGAGGTGAACCTCAGGTGTTTGTAATTGGCGGTAATGGAAGCGGAATTCCGTATTATCGAAAACTGCAGAGACAGGGAATTCCATTTGCGGCAGGAGTGCTTCACACGAATGATGTAGACTGTCAGGTAGCCGGTGCACTTGCAGACCAGGTGATTACAGAGAAACCTTTCGAAAGTATTTCACAGGAATCTTATGATAAGGCTGTGGAATTGATGAAAAAATGTCAGAAAGTGATCTGTCCTCTGAAAGACTTCGGAACAGTGAATGCCGCAAACAGGGAACTGCTTCGCCTTGCGCGGGAGCTGGGAATACTGGCAGAGCTATAGTACATCGTTTGCGAAATAATATTATTATTTCATGTATATGTATGCTATAATGGATACCATCAATCATCCAAAGGAGAGAAATATGGATAAGTTATACATTGTTATCCCGGCATACAATGAGCAGGATAACATTGAACAGGTCATTAATGACTGGTATCCTGTTATAGAGAAGCATAACGGAAACGGTCAGTCACGTCTGATTGTCATTGATGACGGGAGCAAAGATTCTACATATGAAAAACTGAAACAGTGTACAAAGACACGCCCTCTGCTGATTCCGATAACAAAACCAAACGGCGGTCATGGTGCAACTGTGCTTTATGGCTATAAGTATGCACTCAAAAATGGTGCAGATTACATTTTCCAGACAGATTCAGACGGCCAGACACTGCCGGAAGAATTTGAACCGTTCTGGAAACGAAGACAGAAATATGATATGGTCATCGGCTGGAGAAAAGACAGACAGGATGGAATATCACGTGTTTTTGTAACAAAAACTCTGAAACTAGTTATCCGTATCTGTTTTGGGGTAAATCTGACAGATGCCAACACTCCGTACCGTTTGATGAAAGCAGAGACGATGGCCAGGTACATACATCTGATTCCGAAGGACTTTAATCTTTCCAATGTACTTCTGGCTGTTATTTATAAGAAGAAGGGATGCAGCATCAAATTTCTTCCTGTCACATTCAGACCTCGTCAGGGCGGGGTGAATTCCATTAACATGAAGAAAATCTGTAAGATCGGAAAACAGGCGGTAATAGATTTTGTGAAATTGAACAGGATTATCCGCCGAACATAAAAAATGATGAAAAAAAACTGTTGTTCCTACAGTGATCGTGAGGAACAGCAGTTTTTTTGTTGTTATATTTTCAGATAAATGTCGAACTATATCATAAGATGTCGGACGAAATAAATTGACATTTTCTTTAAACAAAATTACAATTATAGTTGTAATAAGACAGAAAACGGTATGTACCGATCTGCACACATCGGGTACATAACACACATAACACAACGCATCAACATATAACAAAACAACACACACAGGTAACAAGGTTACCACAAATGTAAAAATAATAATAGGGAGAAAAGAATAAGATGAACAAAATGAATGAATTGTGCGAAATGGAATTAACAGGTCGTTACGAGGAGAAACTTTCTGCTCTGAAAGCGGAAATCAGTGCAGCAGATGAGTATATCAGGCAGGATAACAGTGACCTGACGGAATTTGAGAACCGATATGAGCGCTTAGATATCCCGTATCGTGTAAAAAGATTTCTGGATGACTATATTGCGTGTATGCAGACAAAATATGAACGTCTTGCAGACCTGTGCTATCTGGCGGGAGAACAAGGATTATAAAAAAATCTTGTTTTATCTGTCGAAATAAAGTATTGTAGTAATATACTATATTTACGACAGATAAGGAGAAAATGCGTTATGTACAGAAAGAAAAATTTTATAAGTCTGGGAATGAGCCTGGTTCTGGCAGCAGGAATTACAGTAACACCTGTAACAGCAGCAGATTTCACAGATGGTACAGTTCCTGAATTTAATTCAGATGATGCAACAGAATTTGATGTACAACAGGAAACTGCGGATAATGCGGAGTTTGCATCAGATACAGAGGATAGCATTTCGGACAAAGCAGGTTCAAATGAAGCAGATTCAGACGAAGAAGTCTTTGCAGAGGCTGTAATTCCGGACGAAAACGGTGCTGTGGATAACAGACAGCTTCTGGAGAAATATCTGAATGACATTCTGTACGGACAGGATCCGGACACACAGCCAGCAGCTTCTCTGGGTGAGGATGTATTGAATGGACAGCAGCAGACCTTATATGAGGAACTTAAGAGTAAAATCAGCGCAGTGGCATCGAAAGGTGGTTCTACCAGGTTTAAAGTCAGTTCAGATCTGGGACTGACCTGGCAGACAACAGCAAGCGGTAATGCGCTCAAAAGAGAAGTAGCCGCACACCTTAATGAACTGGATATTTCAAAGATTATCGATTGCCTGGCTGTAGATTGTCCATATGAATTGTACTGGTACGAAAAGACTGCAGCTACTACTTGGCAGTATGGTTACAGCACAAAGGCAACAGGAAACAAAACAACTGTAAAAATTGAAAATCTTTCCATATCTATGCCGGTGATCAGCAGTTATGCTTCCGGTAAATATAAAGTAAATGCAGGGATTGTACAGCTTGCAAAAAGTGCAGCAGAAAATGCCAGAATGATCGTAAAAGAATTTCAGGGTTATACAGAGACAGAAAAGCTGTACGGATATAAAGAAATGATCTGCTACCTGACTTCCTACAATGATGATGTGACGGAGGATGATGAATACGGAGATCCATGGCAGTTAATCTATGTTTTTGACGGAGATGACAGTACTAATGTGGTCTGTGAAGGTTATTCCAAGGCATTTCAGTATCTGTGCGATCTCAGTGACATTACCTGCTATACAGTGACCGGTATGATGAATGGCGGTACAGGTGAAGGTCCTCATATGTGGAATATTGTGGCAAATAACGGTAAATATTATATGGCAGATATCACAAACAGCGATGAAGGAACAGTTGGAGAAGACGGAGGTCTGTTTCTGGATACTCCGATTTCAGGAAGTATTTCCCGGGGCTATATATATGCGACAGACAGTGCGAATATATATTTTGCATATGACAAAGAAGCAAAGAGCTTATATGGAACCGGAAAAAATTCCATTCTTTATATGACGAAGGAAACGTATTCTGCTGATGATCTGACTGCAAAACCGGCAAAAACTTCAATTACAGGTATATCAAACAGGACTGCCGGAAAACTTGTGATTACATGGAAAAAGGCAAAGAGTGCAGACGGATATGAGATCTACCGCCGGGCAGGAACTACTAATCCATACGTAAGAGCAGCGGTAATTAAATCCGGTTCAACTACAAAATACACAAATGCAAAACTGAAAAAAGGACATACATATTATTACAGAATCCGTTCATACAGATATGATGAGAATGGAAGAAAGATATACAGCGGCTGGTCAACAGTAAAGAAGCAGAAAGTAAAATGAAATCGGTAATCAGAAAAAGACACAAAGGATAACGTGGATAAAACAATGATGAAAGTACTTTCGTAAAAACAGAGTACACAGTTTCAGGGGATTTTCTTGCCATATGTGGAACATCATGATACAATGAGACACGATATGACAGAGAGAACCCCTGAAATTTTATTATATTATAAGAAATTACTCCATAATGCTCTTATAATATAATAAAGCAGTATTTTTATAATGCTGTAAATATCTGGAAAATATGGGAGGAATAAATATAAATGTGTGGAATTGTTGGATTTACAGGTAATCATCAGGCAGCACCTATATTATTATATGGTCTGTCCAGACTTGAATACAGAGGTTATGATTCAGCGGGACTTGCAGTTCGCGACGGCGAAGGTGATACAGAGGTTATTAAAGCGAAAGGCAGACTGAAAGTTCTTGCAGATAAAACTAATAATGGAGAATCTGTACCTGGAACATGTGGTATCGGACATACCCGTTGGGCGACACATGGAGAACCATCTGAGACAAATGCGCATCCCCATATGAGTGATGACGGTAACGTAGTAGCAGTTCATAATGGAATCATTGAGAATTATCAGGAACTGAAAGACAAACTGATCCGCAATGGCTATGAGTTTTATTCATCTACAGACACTGAAGTAGCAGTTAAACTTGTAGATTATTATTATAAGAAATATCTCGGAACACCGGTAGATGCCATTAACCATGCAATGGTCCGTATCCGCGGTTCCTATGCTCTTGCGATCATGTTTAAAGACTACCCGGGAGAGATTTATGTGGCAAGAAAAGACAGCCCGATGATCCTTGGGGTGGAGAACGGTGAATCTTACATTGCATCCGATGTTCCTGCAATTTTAAAATACACCAGAAATGTATATTATATTGGAAATCTGGAGATGGCTCGTATCAGAAAAGGGGAGATCACGTTCTACAATCTGGATGGTGATGAGATCCAGAAAGAGCCGAAAACAATTGAATGGGATGCAGAAGCGGCGGAGAAAGCGGGATTTGAACATTTCATGATAAAAGAAATTCATGAACAGCCGAAAGCAGTTCGGGATACTTTGAATTCTGTACTCAAAGATGATCGTATTGATCTCTCAGAAGTAGGTCTTACAGATGAGGAGATCAAAAAGATCAGCCAGATCTATATTGTAGCCTGTGGCTCTGCTTACCATGTGGGAATGGCAGCCCAGTATGTGATTGAAGATCTGACAAGGATTCCGGTACGTGTGGAACTGGCATCGGAATTCCGATACAGAAATCCGATTTTAGATCCGGAAGGTCTTGTGGTCATTGTCAGCCAGTCAGGGGAAACAGCAGACAGCCTTGCGGCACTTCGTGAGGCGAAACAGAGAGGTATCCGTACACTGGGAATTGTCAATGTGGTAGGTTCTTCCATTGCCAGAGAAGCGGATAATGTTTTTTATACTCTGGCGGGACCGGAAATTTCTGTAGCAACTACCAAGGCATACAGTACTCAGCTGATTGCCTCCTATGCACTGGCAGTGCAGTTTGGAAAAGTCAGAGAACAGATTACAGAAGAAAAATATCAGGAGCTGATCGCAGAGCTGAAAACACTTCCGGATAAGATTGCCAAGATCATTGAAGATGACAAAGAGCGTATCCAGTGGTTTGCGGCTAAGCAGGCAAATGCCAGGGATGCTTTCTTTATCGGGCGTGGTATTGACTATGCCATCAGTATGGAAGGCAGCCTTAAGATGAAAGAAGTCAGTTATGTACACACAGAAGCTTATGCGGCCGGAGAACTGAAACATGGCACAATCTCTCTGATTGAGGACGGAACTCTTGTGATCGGTATTCTCACGCAGAATCATCTCTATGAGAAAACAGTCTCCAATATGGTAGAATGTAAGAGCCGCGGTGCATACCTGATGGGACTTACCACATATGGACATTATAATATAGAAGATACTGCAGATTTCACAGTTTATATTCCGAAAACAGATCCACACTTTGCAACTTCACTGGCAATTATTCCTTTGCAGCTGCTTGGCTACTATGTCAGCGTAGCCAAAGGCCTGGATGTAGATAAGCCGAGAAATCTGGCTAAGAGTGTAACTGTAGAATAGTGCCGGGAAAACAATATAATATGTAGCGTAATGCCACAGACTGTAAAAGATTAATACGGTCTGTGGCATTTTTTTTCAAAATCCCAGAATCTCATGAAAATAGATCTGATTTTGAATAACAGAAGGATGTTCCGGTTTCAGTGTTCTGGCTTTCCGGTGAAATTCAAAAGCTTCTTTGTGCATTCCGGATTTGTCCAGACATACACATAATTGCAGAAATGGTATGAAATTATGGCAGTCCGGAATATAGAATCCTCCGTTTTGGCTGTTGTCCGGTGCAAGAAGTGCCTGATGATACCAGTGAGCTGCCATGGAAAAGTTCTGTTTCATAAAAAATATTTTCCCAATCTCACAGCATATTTCGGCTCTTGGAATATCTGATATGAAACTGTGAAACAGTATCTCAAGAGCATACTGGTCATTGCCTGATGCCTGATAACAATAGGAGAGAACCAGACAACTGTCCAGTCTGTTTTCAATCCAGCCGTCCGGCTCTTTCAGAAATTTTTTCAGAACACAGATGGCATACTCGTATTGCTTATGATAAAAAAGTTCCCGGCCATAATAAAATAAGTCTCTGGGTTCCAGAGGCTCTCCTTCTTCGATCATCTGTTGATAGATGTGCAGATTTCGAAAGGAAGAGCAGGGTTTTATTTTGCGATGTTCAATCTGTATGGGAGAATAAAGGATGTTCCCGGTGGGAATGATGGATTCATGAACTCTTCCCCGCCATCTGAAATTTCGGGAAGTTTTTAAGATGCGTTCTCTGTAACAGGAGAATGCAGCATGATTCCATTCATCGAAATCTGTGACATAATCCATCATAACCATATCTGTGTTCGGACTCAGTGTTTCTTTTAATTGTTTTAGTCTGTACAGATTTTCCTGAGTGATCATGTCGTCTGCATCCAGCCACATCCAGTAATCAGTACTGACTTTTTCCGAAATAAAATTCCGGGCAGCAGAAAAATCATTTTTCCATGGAAAATCATAAACTTCTGCTGTAAATTCTCTGATAATTTCTTTGGTCCTGTCTGTAGAACCGGTATCACAGATAAGAATTTTGTCTACAATTTCTTTCATGGGTTTCAGGATACGCGGCAATACTTTTTCTTCATTTTTTACAATCATACAAAGGCTGAGAGAAATCATGGAAGATAATTTAAAGCACCTTTTGAGAAAATCAGGAGGAGCATTTGCCCCTCCTGAGGTTTAAGTTGCAAGAAGTCCGGCTGCGCGGAGATTTGCGAGAAGCTGATTAAACTGGGTTACAATATCTGTCTGACCTGTGGCATCTGCTACGGCCGCTGCCGGAGCTACAGTACCGGCAGGTCCGGTAGCACCAGTGGCACCAGTAGGTCCGGCAGGCCCGGTAGCACCAGTAGGTCCGATAGGCCCGGCAGGGCCAGTAGGTCCGATAGCTCCGGAAGGTCCGGCAGCGCCAGTGGCTCCGGTAGCTCCGACAGGTCCGGTAGCGCCAGTGGCTCCAACAGGTCCGACAGGACCTGGGTAGCCTTGAAGTCCGGGTTCACCCTGGGGGCCCTGAGGTCCCATTGGACCAACGGGACCGGGACAGCCTCTGGGTCCGGTAGGACCAGGACAACCGCGCGGCCCCTGAGGTCCCTGACAGTCACAGCTGCAGCGATTGTTATTGTTACAACAGGATGTACCGGATAATTCCGGATCATCTGAGGTATGATGACTAAACAGCATAGAAAAGTATCACCTCTGGAAAAATCTTATATCGTCAGACTAGACAGTCTGCCTGGCAGACTGTAATTTTACAGGACATTCCGGCAGTTGTTGTGGAATCTGACAATAATAGATTGCAGTTCTCGATATTAGTATATGTTTCATATGTGAGTTTGTGACTTACTATTGTATAACTGTCAACTACCCATTACCTAAAGGCAATGGGCTTGTAACTGCCCAGTCGTAGTAACGGTTTACGCCTTCGACCTTTTATCCCCAATAGGTATTGCTACCTAAAGTGGTGCTACATCATAGGGTGGTTGACAGCATCCTTTACAGACAAGATATACTCATCTGTAACCGTATCAGGTACTAAACTTCCCATGCTATACAGCAAACATTCTTTTACGGGTAAGATTTTACGCAATACGCGAGTTTTTTACTTTATAGGAAAGAAATATAAAAACTGCTGTGGAAAATAATTATATTTTCCTGACAGGATAATTATCAAAAATGAAAAGAGTCTGATGCATAAAACATATAGGTTTATGCGTTGGATTCTTTTTTGTCTCTTGCCCAATAAGTTCCGGTATGCTATGATAAACAAAAGCATATTTTCTAATTATCTAAATCTATGTAATTGCCCGGTATTTTCGACAGTTACAGCCAAATCTCAATTCATATACAGATCATGAATCTGTTCTTTCAGAAAAGTCATGCTTTAATTTTCACTATTTATTTCTAGCAGGAGTTTTCTAAAAGACAGGAACTCCTGAACATATTTATTAAGGAGGTTATAAGATGCTGTATAAGAAGACAGAAAAGCTATCAATAATAAAGAGGGAGGGTGAGATAATGGGTATGTTTGTAAATCCGAATGCTGCAGCATTTCAGTGTGCAGTCAATTCAGAAGTATATATAGACAAAACGGGATTATTGGAATATACAAATAAAGTATTGGGCACAAATGCCAGGTTTATATGTAACAGTCGTCCGCGCAGATTCGGGAAATCTGTTACTGTAGATATGCTGACTGCATATTACAGTAAAGGATGCGACACTGAAAAAATGTTTTCAGGACTGGAAATCAGCAAATGTCCGGATTTTTACGAACATTTAAATAAATATGATGTCATTCATTTTGATGTACAATGGTGCTGTATATCAGCAGGTTCCAGTGAGAATTTAATTTCATATATCACGAATATCGTTGTTTCCGAATTAAGAGAGACTTATCCTGAAGTCAATCTAGTGGAAAACAGCACTATATATGGAGCAATGGCACGCATTAATACTGTATTAGGAAAACAGTTTATTGTAATCATTGATGAATGGGATGTTCTGATTCGTGATGAAGCCCATAATCAGGCAGCACAGGAAATGTATATTGACTTTCTCAGAAACATGTTTAAAGGAATTGAGGCATCAAAATATATCGCACTTGCATATCTGACCGGAATTTTGCCGATAAAGAAATTGAAAACTCAGTCTGCCTTAAATAATTTCACCCAGTTTACAATGCTTAATGCCGGCCCATTGACACCATATATCGGTTTTAATGAAGACGAAGTAATCGATTTGTGTGAAAAATATGAGATAGATTTTGCAGAAGTGAGGCGGTGGTACGATGGTTACCGTCTTGGAGATTACCATGTATATAATCCCAATGCGTTAGTAAATCTGACAATCATGCGAACATTTCAAAGCTACTGGTCACAGACAGGAACCTATCTGTCAATCCTGCCACTGATCAACATGGATTTTGATGGTCTGCGGACATCCATCATAGAAATGCTGTCCGGTTCCTCTGTAGAAGTAAATGTCAATGAATTTCAGAATGATATGGTCAGCTTCGCAGACAAAGATGATGTATTGACTCTGCTGATCCACCTGGGTTACCTTGCCTACGACCAGAGAACCCAGAGAGCTTACATTCCTAATGAAGAAATCCGTCAGGAATTTCGTGCCGCAACCAAACGAAATAAATGGAATGAACTGATCGAATTCCAGCAGGAATCTGAAAAACTGCTGGAAGCCACCTGGGAAATGGATGCAGAAACAGTTGCTGAACAGATAGAGAAAATCCTTGCAGAATACACATCAGTGATTCAGTACAATAACGAGAATTCCCTGAGCAGCGTACTCAGCATTGCCTACTTAAGTGCAATAAAATACTATTTTAAGCCAATCCGGGAACTCCCGACAGGAAGAGGCTTCGCAGATTTCGTCTTCATCCCCAAACCACTGTACAGAGACTATTATCCTGCATTACTCGTCGAACTGAAATGGAACAAAGACGCAGAAACTGCTCTGAATCAGATAAAAGAACGAAAATATCCAGAGTCATTACAGCAGTATACAGGAGATATTTTGCTGGTGGGGATCAACTACGATAAAAAAGAAAAAGTACATCAGTGTGTAATCTAAAAATGGTTTCCACTGTGTATATAGAACGTAACTTCAAAAGAATCATATAAGTTATGAGAAAAGACATTCTACCCCAGTGGATGGAATGTCTTTTTTATATAATTTTTAGCTTGCATCTATGTAAAATTGATATCAGAAAATTCCCTCTTTTTATGTTGACATTACTAAAAGCAAGACTATAATGAAAACCGAAAAAAGAATCTGAAACGATTGGAAAGGGGAAGTTAATTATGAGTACAGTTTTGCCAAGAGAAGAAGCAGTAGAAACAATTTTTTCTAAAATTTTGGCTTCGCCGGA
>OLNH01000645.1_pt1 | contig 26539 bp, 25 predicted proteins | sample 1643101 | NCBI WGS metagenome assembly OLNH01 (sample SAMEA3136758, study PRJEB25190) | human gut metagenome | biome: human gut; feature: human-associated habitat; material: faeces | place: Austria | collected 2013
ATAAATTCTGTGCATCGCGAAGCGTGTTACTGAGAACGGAGTGAACAGTAACTTTATAATTCCATAAATCTCTCCAGATCCAGTTCTCCCCATCCCTGCTGATTTTTCGGTAATCCCATATCCCTGGCACTCTCTTTCAGCTTCATCTTAATCTGAACATTCGTCAATCCCGAATTCTTTTCCAGCATCAATGCCGCAGCCCCGGAAACCAGAGGCGTAGACATAGACGTGCCGCTTTTTATCCCATATCCATTGTCTGTTCCCGATGCACAGGCAAGCACATGATTTCCCGGTGCAACCAGATCCGGTTTACAAACGCACTCAAACGTAGGCCCTCGTCCGGAAATAGCGGTCCGTCCCCTGAGAAGATCGCTTGAACCCACTGTAATAATCTTGCGACTGCTTCCAGGCGCAGTTACACTCCCGGGCCGTGGTCCCTGATTTCCAGCTGCTGCAACGACCACCAGCCCCTCATCCCAAAGTCTTTCGACCCCATCGATCAGAACTTTATGGTCCTCATAAGTCCGGCAGGTCGTCCCAACCGAAATATTAACCACCCGAATCCCATAATATCTCCGATTCTCCAGAATCCAGCGAAAAGCATGCAGTACATCCTCTTTCCGTCCGTTTCCCATACGATCCAACACTTTCAGAACGATCAGACTACATCCCGGTGCTACTCCCCGTATCCGTCCTTCTGATGCCCTTCCATCCCCACCAATAATCCCACACACATGAGTCCCATGAGAATTATCATCATACGGCCGAACCCGATGCCCGATGAAATCATGAAATGCCCGAATCCGTCCTGTAAAATCTATATGAGGAAAAATCCCGGTATCCAGCACACAAACTCCCACATCTCTTCCTGTATACCCGGAATCATCTAAATTATTCATCAAAAAATCCTCCGAATCACCTTGATCAGTATAATCTTACTTTAAGGTATTCGAAGGATTCTGTTTTGACCTCATAAAAACATGGCATTTTTTCAACTTTTTATGAATAAACTGTATAAAACTCCCATGATATGCCGATACTTCTATAGCAATTCCATGAATAATACAAAATAGTCTGTCAGCATATGATCAGGCATACAAAAAGGAGACTTTCTTATGATCACATTACTATTTATCCTGGTATTCTTTCTCTTCCAGACCTTCATCCTGCTCTGCTGTGTAGCTGCCGGAAACGATGCCGCCTCACAGGAGATTGCGGATCAGGAACAGATGGAATTTATACAGGAGTGGAAAAAGACTCACTGTAGGCAACATTAATAACATATATCGCGCCTATTTACCGGGATTTTTTTCTACAATTTGCAGAAATGCTCTGGCACAGCGCTCCCAGGTAAACGTCCTCGCCATTTTTGCGGCGCTCTGCTCCAGCACATCTCTGGATGGATACGGCGCCGCAAGCCATTGTGCCAGTTCTTCATCCGTATTGCAGATTTTGTGTCCCTCCATATCTTTCAATGTAACAGACGGTCCCAATGCATTGATCGCAGCTACAGAAGTACAGTAATATACAGACTCCATGATCGCCATTCCGAAAATTTCTCCTTTATTAAGATTCAGATAATAATCGGACATTACATAAATCTCCCACATATCTTCATATGGAACATTTTCATATATTTTAACCTCATTTTCCAGTCCATGGGCATGTATCTTTGCCCTCAGAGGTGCATCCAATTTTCCATTACCCACAATGATAAGACGAAATTTCTTTTTCTGACGAACTTCCATAAAAATATCGATCAGTTCCAGTGGTCTTTTCTCCGGAGACAGTCTGGACACATTGCAAATAATCACATCATCCGGCGCAAATCCATGTTTCTTACGGATTTTATTTCTGTCATATTTTCGAAAATCCTGCTTAAGCACAGCCTCATCCAGGCCTACCGGAGCTATCGTAATATCCTGAACTCCCAGATTCTGCAGTTCTTCTTTCGCCGCGCTTGTCTTCGCCAGGACCGGATGTGTTTTATAAATTCTTAATGTTCCAAGTGCAAACAGCAGATTCATAATTTTACTTTTGAAGTTCTCATGTAAACTATGAGCAGTCCCTATATATGGAACAAAACATATATGATTCTTTTTGCACCATCTGTAAACATGAGGTAGAAAGATCTGCTGGTCTCCAAAAACAAATAGACCATCCATATCTTTTTCCATCCACTCACATTTCATCAGTCCGTGAGCGCCCACGCTCTTCATCGGCAGATAGCGGACAGTCACTCCCTCCGAGAGCACAACACAGTCTGCTTTTTCATCCTGAAGCACCCCTTTGTAAACTGTAACCTGATGCCCCAGTTTGGCCAGAGCTCTTCCCAGTCCTATTTCCTGACTATTGTAATATCCTCTTCTTCCAAATCCATTGATCATTGTACAAAGTATTCCCAGTTTCATTTTCTGATCTCCTGTGTTCTTATTTCATTTTGTATGGTTTCATTCATAAATAGGAATTTCTCCTGAACAATGCCCTGATTTCTGATATTCGAAACATCATCAGTACCACTACAGGAAGCAGGATCACTCCGGCTGCTGCTCCTTTTCCGACCAGACTGAACCACGATCCTGCTGACGGCAGAACATGCTTCAGCCCAGTCGCTGCCAGCATTCCCACAGCTACAGCTGCAAGATGCCTGAAAATTACCGGATAAAACGTTTTCCATGAAATCTTTAAGCACCATGCAGAATATATCGGTGTATCAATAAAATGCACCAGATTTACAAGTAATGTAGTCAGAACTACTGCATACGCCCCCATCGAAGTAGTACGGATCAAAACAAACATCATTCCCACATTTGTACATCCCATCAATATGGTAATCATGCAGGGAACTTTTAACTTCTTGGTCAGAGTAAACACATAGTATAAAGGATTAACTACGCCGGTTGCAATATCACTTAGCAAAACGATCATAGATGCTTTAAATATAAATGCTATATTCTGATTGGGAATCCAAAGCTTCAGGAAATCATATCCGCAGACATAAAACCAGCAGATTACAAAACCGCAAAAGCTTCCCGTAATTTTCATTGCTGTCTGATACAGCCGCACCATTTCTGATATTTTATTTTCCGCATACATCTGCATCTGACGCGGTCTGAACGCACTGCTGATCTTAATTACAATTGTATAACAAATCGTCGCCAGATTCTTTGCTATGGAAATCTCTCCAAGTGCCACAGCATCCAACATCAGATTTGTGATCAGCAGATCCAGACCACTGTTTAATATATTTCCAAGATTATTCAGAGAATTCCAGATTCCTGCCGAAACCATTTCTCTAACTGCAGACCAGGAATACAATTTTCTCTGATATTGCAGGTCAGGTGTGATCCGATGACACACTCTCATGTTTGCAGCTAAAAGATATCCTGCAGATACAGCTCCCGCAACTCCCACATACCACACATGCGGCGGCAGTGTCATGCACAGTAGCAGCAAGAACCCACCCTGTAACAAATAGGCAATTCCCTGCTGCTTCTCTGTAATATCCAGACGATTACTGATAAATGCAGCTGTATCAAATGCAGTTCGCACAACAGTAAGCAGATATTTGATAAGCACGATCCAGAATAACAGCTTCACATCTGCCTGAAGATTTCCCAGTATCTTACAGAAATACTGCAGATAGCAGATTCCTATGGTTCCAGGAATAAATATAGCTACAGCCAGCACAAAATCAGCTACGATCGTAGAAGAAAAAAACATATTTGCTTTCTCCTTCTCTCCTCTGTAATAGGCCATAGAAATAAAACGTCCGGCATAAGCATTCAATCCTACAGAAATAATATCCACATAATTTGTAAATGTAGTAGCCAGTGACACAAAGCCATACGCTTCCACCCCTATATTGTTTGTCACATAAGGAGTCAGCAGAAAATTCATAAGATAATTGATCACAACTGCAATAATGGCCCAAACCATATTTAACATAACTGCTCTCTGGTTATCTTTTGGATTTCTCATTCCTGATACGCCTCCCACAGCAGCTTTGCTGAACTGCTCCAGTTGTATTTGTCATGTACAAGTCTGCTTATCCTGTTCTGGCAAGCCTTGTATTCCTCTGCACTCCATTTCTCTGCATGCAGAACTGCCTCTTTTAATGCCTCTGTATTTTCACTTTCAAAAAGATATCCTGTACTTCCATTGTCTGTTTCTTCCCTGAACGCAGGAATATCACTGGCGATCACAGGTTTCCCATAAGTATAAGCCATCAAAAGTGCCCCGCTGCCATAAATATCACGATATGGAAAAAGACAGAAATCTGCCTCTGCAAATAGTCTGCTTACTTCTTCATCCGGCACATGACCTGTACGCAATTCCACACAGTCTTCAATACCGTACTCTTTTATTATAGCGCTGTAATCTGTATTATCCAGTTTCGGAAGCTGTGCCCCTGCTACGATAAACCGCATATTTTGTCGTTTATCCTGAGGAATCATTGAAATAGATTTCAGCAGAATATCTACCCCTTTATATTTCCTTATGATCCCAAACTGCAGAAATGTCGTCTTGCATGTTTCATCCTTCTTCTGCCAGAACATAGATTTATCTGTTTTATATACAGGCAATGTGTAAGAGCCGTGAGGAATCACCCGGATCTTCTTTTCTTCAATCCCAAACTTCTCTATGAGAAGCTTCTTGCAATATTCATTATGTACAATCAGAAGATCACAGGTATAATAAAAGTCTGAATACAGTTTCTTATCTGCTTCTTTTGCTTCATGTGGCAGAAAATTATGAACCGTATGGACCAGCAATCGGCAATACTTCTTTGCCCTGCAGTAAATTGGTATTTCAAATGTAGCATTCTTAAAGCTCTGAACATGTACCACGTCGTATTTTCCACATCGTATTTCCTTCTTCAGAGCTAGCAGTCCTGTTCCATATTCCAATACTGCCTGAAGTTTTCCCTTTCCGCCTGCATAGAATCTGTTTTTCCATTTGATCCTATTGTCTGGATCTAAATTCTGCTGTGATGCATTCACACTCTTCTTGCAAAATACGGTAAGAGTAACATACTTGCTTAATTCTCTGCCCAACTCCAATGTGTAAGTACTTTCCGGCAAAAAAATCTCAGTCATCAAAACTTTCATTACGATACCTCCTTGCAACCAGACAATAGATCAGATATCCAAGAACTGTACCCAATGTATTTCCCACAATATCTTTTATATCACATTCTCCAATCTGTAAAACTATCTGGATGGTCTCAATAAAAGTCGATAACATTATTCCCGTCAGCACACTAAAGACTCCATTTTGTCTTTTCTTCGGTGCCACGGCCGGAAGCAGAAAACCAAAAGGGATAAACAACGCGATATTTAACCCCAGATGATGAAGGCTTTCCCCAAAATCTGTAAAAAATCCTGTTTTAACAGAAGTATTATGTACTCCCCATCTTGAAAAAAGAGTAATATAAAGGATTGCCAGCAAATATGTCAGAAACAGGGACAGTGCCCCTTTATTAAGTTCCTTAAAATTTCTGACTGCAAAACTCATCTGTTTTCCCAATATGATCACAGAAACCACCAGTAATACTGCCAGAAGTACCTGCTCAATCCCACCTGTATATCTCAAGACCACATACATGGCGACTGCCACACATAAAAAAACAAAAAATAAGATCAATGCAACTGTCGGCAATGCCCTCCTGTCCCTGATCCGTCCGCTGATATTCAGCAGAACCACCAGATATACTGCCAGGAGCAAAATCCCCAAAAGAAGCAGTTCCATCCACTCATACGTTGTCATACTCTCCAACCTTTCTCATCCTCCTGCCTTCCGGTAATGGTTTATTACATCCCATTGCCAGAACAATAAATAAAAATAATGTCTGATACTGATATGGCGAAAAAGCTCTCTCTGTCAGTCCGGACAACAGAAACCACAATAAATAGCCAGAACACAAGATATAATTTTCGTTGCTCATTCTTCTGATATGACTCATAGATGCAAGAACTGCAGTAAAAAAACTGCCAATTCCCAAAAGCCCTACATTCAACCACAGATCCAGAATTACATTATGAGCTCCTGTAGTCATACTTCCCATAAAAGAATTTCTGTAAAATGCCGAATGGATCAGCGCCACCGCACTTCTGTCACGCCAAAACATTCCATATCCATACCCTGTAAATGTATGATGTTCAGACATTACCTGAACTATCTGTTTCCATAACGGAACTCTTCCAGTCAGAGTCGCATCCTTACCGATTGCCTGAAAGAATGAATCAAAAAGAGGCAGAATACTAAGTGCCGCAAAAATAAATCCCACGCTGGCCGTAATATAAAGAACTCCCAGCGGAAGCCTAATCTGCCCATTCTTTCTGTCCATCACAAACAGATAAATAATGGGCAACACAGCACAGAACAAGGCTCCTGTTGCATTACATAAGATTACTAAAATCCCCTGCAGAACCAGCAGAACAATAAAGTTTCTGGAAATCTTTTTTTGCTTTTCCCGCAATATCTTAAACAAAGACAGCTGCATAAGAATCCCCAGTGACAGCTCTGCAGCTGCATTATTCTTGGTCTGCAAGATTCCTGCAAAATCATGGTCACTGACCTCATGAATAAATGCTCTACCCGGAGCGATCACCAGAAATATCAAGGTTGCCCCTGCAAAAGCAGCAAGTGCATAATAAATCATTTTCAAAATTTCTTCCGCTGTATACGTTTCCGCTAACCAAACTGCAAACAGAACTGTCACTCCAAAACGTACGCAAGTGATCACCTGCTCTTGAGGATACCTAGAAACCAACATAGATTCCACTCCAAAAACAACCGGCACAAGATATACAGGGATATACTTTGCTTTCAGATCAATTAATTTCAGCTCCATCAGTCCCCTGCTGCCCGACGTCATCATAAGAATAATCTGCAGCGCAAAGCATCCATATTCACACAGTGTACTGATACTATTCCCAAACAGCTCTGTATATCTTCCCGGAAATCCAAGACTGTTCAGAATAATACACACGATCATTCCTGTCCTGATATATTCGTAGATTTCATCTTTACTCTTCTGATCCTGATCGTTTCTCTTCGCTATCGCTCTTCTCTGCTTCATTCTTCCAGCTTCCATCCATCCCCATTTTTAACAGTGCATCCATCGCATCCTGATCTGAAATGAATTCTTCATCCTCCATACTGCTGCCTGCAAAATCTTCAAAAATATTTCTGGTCGTTTTGGGTGTGTTCTCGGATGGGACATTTGTAGGTGTCTGAACTACATTTTCTGCAGAAATTTTATCCTGCAGGTCTGGTTCTTCTTTATCCTTCTCATAAAATCCTGAGGATTCTGAAGATTTTGCAGGTTTTCCTGCATATCTTCCTGCTGCTTTCTTTGTCCCCTGTGATCCCAGACGTTCAATCGTCTGTGCAGCATTTACTATACAGCCAAGGATCCTGGTTCCTGATTTGTCCAGCTTATCGATCGCATTCTGAATATCCTGTATTACAGCCGCATCATAACGAATGACCAGAACTGCCATATCCGCAATCTGATTCAGACTTAATGCATTTGAAGTCTGTCCTACTGACGGAGCATCAATTACTACATATTCATATCCCTGAGACAATTGTTTCACAAATTCAAACAAAGTATCATCCATAGGAATTACATTACGTTCCAGCACCATAGGAAGAAAATCCAGATAACCGGTCAGAGAAATAATAGCCTCCTCTGCCTCAGCTTCTCCTTTATAGATTGCATTCAAAGATCTGCTGTAATCTACATTATCCAGGAATAATCTTCCAAGCCCCGGATTACGCATATCCAGATCCAGAAGCAAAACTTTCTTTCCCATATCAGACAGCTGGATCGCCAGATTAGCCGCAACTGTACTCTTTCCTTCACCATCCTCAACCGAAGTGATAAAAAAGCTTTTCTGCCCTTTCTTTGTCCCCAGCAGATTTTTAAGAATATAAGCTGCCGAAGAAAAATCCTGTTCCACAGGTGAATTTCTCTCTTTGTCTCTGACAAGCATATTTCCCGTATTCTTGAAATATACCTCATCCGCAGGGATCACCCCGATCGTTTCCAGTCCAAACAGACGGTCCACATCGTCAAGATTCAGCAAGGTAGGACGCATGATCAGATCCAAGAGTGCAACTCCAACTCCTGCCAAAAATCCTAGAGCTGTCATCAATATCCACAGACCGGCATAAGAACTACCATCCGAAATATATTTCGCTTCCGGCTCATTGATTTCAGGAACTGCTCCAACCGATAACGTTTTTAACATGGTAGATCTCGCAGACTTGAGAATCGCATTCATCAACTCAAGACCCTTTTTCTCACTGCTCCAGTACAATGTCAGCTCCAAGATCTGGGTTTCATTGTATCTTTCAACAGTCAGATTCTTGCCAAGCTCATTTGGTGTTATCGAAGTAATCCCTGCTGTATCCAGGGCTTCCGCCAGAACATGTTTACTCTCTATCACATAAGTAGCTGCATCTGTCATATCCTGAGACAGATAAAAATCATTTGGATTCAGATAATCTGAATTTCCGGTAAAATTGCCGTTAGAATTCTGCGTGGTTATCGCAATGGAGCAGGTAATCTCATAATTCATATTTCTTCCCTGCATATAGGCAATCCCGTTCATTGCCACTCCAAATCCAAATCCAATGATAGTCAGCGCAAGTACCATTTTCCAGCGTTTGATAACTGCGTATAATAAATCTCCAATTCTTATCTGTATACCATTCATAATCTACTCCATCATTTATCCTCAGAAGATCTGTCCTGTTTAGGTTTCCGCAAAAGCTTCTTAACTATCATTATAATTCCAGTCAATACAAGGATTACTGCCACAGCACCACCTGCAACAGCTACACCACTCTTCCAGGTAAATATTGTTATCTGCCAGTTCTGTATTTCTTTTACATTCTTAACTTCAAATTCATATCTGTTATCTTTGTTGTCATTAAGAAGTATGTAATAGCTTCCCTCTTCCAGACCGTTAAAGCTCTGCTCATTTTCACCGCTTGTCCATGTTTCCACAAGATTTCCGTCATTACTGTACAGATCTGCCTTTACGCCGGATACTGCTTTGCGAAGCACCTTATCCTCTATGCGTACAGAAACTCTGAGCATACGATTTGTAACAGCAAGCTCTCCTTTTGCTTTCTTGTTGATCCTTCCATCAGAATCTACTGTTATTGTATACTCCTTCGTATCTCTCAGATAATTCTCTGCAGGTGTTTTCTCTTCGATATGATAGGTGGTCTCTTTCTCCAGATCTGTCATAACAGCCAAACCATTCTCGTCCGTTTTCAGTTCTGTCGCTATTCCGGAATCGCCCTCAGATGTCACAGTAAAGACAACACCTTCTATCGGAGTTCCTGTCTGCAGTTCATCGGTAAGCTTCAGTTCCAGTTTTGTTTTCTCTGTAGATAATTCCTGAGTTTCCACATCTTTGTCTGTCTTCTTTTCCACCGTTACCTTTGGACTCTTATTTAATCCTGTATAGTAATCCGGGATTACGTCCTGCGTTAATGTGTACTCACCCAGATAGATTGGTTCGCTTTCCCCATAACCATTCTCGTCACAGGTAATGGTTCCTGCTGTCTGTCCTTTCTTATATCTCACAGTTCCGTCCAGTGTCACAATATCCTCTGCCGCAACGATCTTATAAACTGCATTGCCCACAGATGCATTTGTATCCTTATCCTTCAGCTGTACCTTTATGATATTCTTTGATGGAGAAACCGGAACCTTGACCACATAAGGATCTGACCAGTCATAAATCTTATCAATTGTAAAATCCTGATCATCCGCAACATCATACCCTTTAGGAGCAGTCAATTCGTGCAGATAATAATCCCCCTTCAAGATCTTCTCCGGAAGATAAAAAGTTCCGTCTTCCCTGGTTTCATATTTTCTGTAAGAAATCTTATCCGGATAATACGTATTCAGGATCTGTAATGCACCTTTTGATTCATAAAGTTCAAAATCGACTCCCTCATCCTGAATGATCTGATCCGTCTCCTCATCCACCAGCTCCACAAAAACAGCTGATTTGATTCCGTCATCCTTACCTGTCCCATAGCCTCTTCCACCGCCGCCGGAAGTAATGATCTGCTGCTGTTCCTGCTGCTCTTCTTCATCTTTCTGGTTATCTCCACCAGAGCCGCCGCCGGAAGTATGTGAATCATCGTTCTGATCATCATTATTTTGATCCGTGTTCTGGTCATCATTATATTTCTTTACAGCCGTCGTCCCGTTATATGGTTTATCAACCGTCGCATCTTCATATCCTGTATAAGCATTCAAAATATACAGGCCAAGCACGGCTACGATCAGCATCAGTACGAAAACAAGTCCTGTCATCATATCCGTTGCCGGCTGCCAGAAGTTATAATCACCGTTATGTTCTTTTTTCGGTGGTTTTCTCATTTATTATCACCTGTCTTCATTTTTTCTTCAAAAGCCTTCACAGAAAGAGGCTTTGAGAAATAAAAGCCCTGACCTTCTGTACATCCGCATTTTCTCAGTGCGGTCAGCTGTTCCATATTCTCAATACCTTCAGCAAATACTGTAAGGTGAAGCTGTCTTGCCCGCTCAAATACACCAGACAGGTTCTCAAGCTTCTGTCCTTCCCCAAAGTATCTCAGGTCAAGATTGAGCACATCTGTACTCATCTTTCCTGCTGAATCCAGTGCAAGATAATCGCCATTAAATCCGTCTACGATCACACGGAAGCCGGCCTGCATCAGACGGCTCTCTGCTTCTGACACAGCTCCGTGAGTCTGCAGATAAGCACTCTCCGCAATACTGATGTCCAGATACTTAGGAGGAATACGGTATTTCTCCAGCATATCCATAAAGAATTTTGCCACATCCATCGCCAGAATATCTGTCTTTGTTACATTCAAAGATACAGGTAACGGACGTATCCCCGCATCAATCCATTTACGGATCGTGCGGCATACATCTTCCCAGATATACTGATCCAGTTTTGTAATATAACCATTACTCTCCAAAACCGGAATAAATACAGATGGTGAAAGCACGCCCAGTGTACTGTGATTCCAGCGCACCAGGGCTTCTGAACCTACAATCTTTCGTGTATTCAGTTCATACCTTGGCTGCAGATAGAAAACAAATTCTCCCTTTTTCAATCCATCAAGAATCTGCGGCATCAAAATACTCTCATTATTTCCTGAACCATTTCCTGATGAAGAACCTCCCTGTGTACCTGATAAAGAGAAGCCACTATTCTTTGGAATTCGTTCCAGCAGGGTAATGATCTGACGTATTTCTCTGCGTTCACGATATCTGTTCTGCTCCTCTGCCGCAGGGATCACCTGTCTGTGAAATGCTTCCGTAAACATTCCCAGTTCTCTGTTCATCATATTTCTGAGAATATTATGAGAAATATTAAATATAATAGAAAGGATCACACCGGAAATAGAAGTATAAAAGGCCACATCAATACCGCCAAGAATATTCTCTACACTCGAAAGCGCATTCTCCACTGTACTGAATCCAATTCCACGAAGACCAAACAGCAATCCGATAAAGGTACCCATAATACCAAGGCCAGTCAGTGTTCCCGGAATCTGCCCTGTTACCCCCTGCCAGCATCTCAGTGCAAGAACGTCCTCATTAAGATATTCCTCTATGTCACTGACAACCAGTCCTGATTCCTGTTGTGTACGGACTTTCTCTTTGTATTCATCAAAAATCCTGTCCAATGTTCTCTGGCGAAAGAAATGCTCCATCTGAACTGCTGCCATCCACGCAGACTCTGTCTGAACAGAAGCCGCCTTCTGTATGCTGTCATAGCCTCCCTGAAATCCATTAATAATAGAGATCATTGGCAACAATCCAAAAATAATTCCCAGTAAAGTAATCCCGCACATAATCCCTACAACTGCCATTGTAAGTGTATCCGGCGAAAAAACTGTCAGAACAATTCCGCTTAATAAAATAACTACTGTAAACAGATATGTAAGTTTCTTCATGATCATCTCCCCTTTGCTCTGTATTTAAAGATCAGTTTTATGATCTGTGGGTCATCTATGAAATATCTGCGGAACATCCGTCCCGGCTCCTGTAGGAAACGGAAAAACCATTCCAGTCCATGTTCACTCATCCATTTCGGTGCACGTCGTACATTCCCCGCCAGAAAGTCCACCGTAGCCCCTGCACAGACTGACACTTTCGCATCATATTTCTGCATATTTTCATAAATCCATTTCTCCTGCTTCGGACATCCAAAACAAGCGATCAGAAGATCTGGACGTACCCTCGATATCATCTCATTTATCTTCTCAAGTTCCTCTTTGTTCTTTTCAAATCCCATCGCTGGCGCATAAGTCCCGACAATGCGGATTTCCGGCAAACTACTCTCTAACCGTTCTTTGGCCTGACGAGCCACTCCCTCTTTTCCTCCGATGATAAAAACTGTATGTCCTTTCTCTGCAGCTCTTTTGCACAGTAGCGGTACCAGATCTGAACCTGAAATTTTCTCTTTCAGAGGTTTTCCAAAAAGCTTTGAAATCCATATCAGAGGTTTCCCGTCCGCCAATACCATATCTGCATGATCAATTACTCTTTTTAGATATGCATCATATTCAATCTTCATTATAACATCCACATTCACTGCCACAATGTAAGATTTCCTGCCAGATTGTCTACCTTCTGCCATCATGTTCTCAATTGTCTCTATGGCCTCTGTCATTGTCAGATTGTCGATATATGTGTTAAGAAATGCCTGTTTTCTCATTTCTATGCTTCTCCTCCAAAGAAACGTTCTTCAAGCATCATGCACAAACAATGATAAATTGGCAAATGGAGTTCCTGCACTTTATAGTTCTCTGCTCCAGGGGCCTTTATACAGACATCACACAACTGCTCTAGCCGGCTGCCTCTTTCCCCTGTAAGCCCTATAACCTTCATTCCTTTTGCACGTGCAGTCATTGCCGCGCATAATACATTTTTACTTTTCCCACTAGTAGAAATTCCCAGAAAGACATCATCTTTCTTTCCATACCCATTCACCTGCTGGGCAAAACTAAGCAGAGGATCACAGTCATTCATAGTAGCGGTAGATAAAGCTACATGTCCATCTAGCGCAACAGCCGGCAGTGCGCCCTGCAATTTCCGGGCCAGAAGCGCTCCCAGCTCTTCGTCTTGTTCTATCAGTTTCTCTGCAAATCCCTCTGACACTGGCCTCGGCAACAGAAAACCTTTCATCAATTCTCCTACCATATGTTCCGCATCAGCCGCCGAACCGCCGTTTCCGGCGATCAGTACTTTTCCACCGTTCATATAAGATTCTTCCAGTATATGATAAGCACGGATAATATCCTCTTTTATCGGCTCAAGCACTGTATAACGGGATATCAGCAATTCAATATGCTCCTGTATTTTCTCTCCTAACTGTTTCATAATACTCCTCACCACCTGTAATATATTACAAACATCATTATTGTTTACCCATATGGGATAATAGTATAAGAACAGTAACCAGATCTTCTACTATAAATATTCTTTGATAAATTCCTCCAAACTGACTGCAGTAACTGTCTGTCCACAGGAACTTCCCCTCTGCTCCATTCCATCCAGCAAAACTGTTTTACATCCAGCCGCTATTCCGGCTTTTATATCATTTTCACTATCTCCGACCATCCATGAATTCTTCAAATCAATATTAAACTCCTGCGCTGCTTTAAACAGCATTCCTGGTTTAGGCTTTCTACATTCACATTCAATCTTGAGTTCCGGTCTTTCACCTTCATACCCTTTATGCGGATGATGTGGACAATAATAAATAGCATCTACATACGCCCCCTTCTCCCCAAGCAATGTTTCCATTTTGTTATGTATTTCTTCCAACTCTTCAAAAGAAACTTCACCTCGGGCGATCACCGGCTGATTCGTCACAACAATCGCAAGATAACCAGATTCATTAATCCGTCTGACGGCCTCTGCCACCCCATCGATCAATTCAAAATCATCAATCTTTCGCAAAAAACCTACATATTTATTAATCGTTCCATCTCTGTCCAGAAAAACTGCCTTCTGCTTATTTCTGAGATTTCTACCTGAAATACGTCCCTTCCAAAAATCCTCACATACTGAATAATAACGTTCCGGTGTTCCCATATCCTTGACGTACTCCGGACTATTATAACAAAACATCTTCCCGGTACCTGCCAGAGGCTTCAGAAGCTGGCGATCAAGATCTACTCTGCTATTCTGTTGCTCATCTATATCCAACATTTCCAAAACCTGAGGATTGATTACATGAAGTCCGGCATTCACACAATTACGGTAATATTGCGGGTGAACTTCATCCTTTGTCAGCCATCTCTCAACTGCACTGTTCTTATCTACAATAAGCAGGCTGCTGTCATACGGATGACTATTTGGATGGGCAAATAAGGTTACTAGCCCTCTATGGGATTTATGAAATTCAACAAAACGATTAAAGTCAACGTCAAACATCACATCCCCGTTTAGAAGAAGAAAATCCTCCGTCAGCTTATCCTTTATCTGAAATAATGCTCCGGCATTTCCAAGAGGCTGTTTCTCAAAATAGTGCTCTATCCGTACCCCAAACGGCTCGCCCGTTACCGGAGATATTCCGGAACCATCTCCGAAATATTCCACAATCTTATCGCCCAAATGCCCTACAGTAATGATAATGTCACAAAATCCCTGTGCCCGCAGACATTCGATTTCATGCTCCAGCACAGGCTTTCCTTCTATTCTGATCATTGGCTTAGGAATATCGCCCGCAACTGATGAAATACGAGTACCTTTTCCGCCTGCCATGATTACTGTCTTCATCCTCAGTACCTCTCTTTATTTCTCAAATCTGTCATATGTTTCCGGTGTATAATGAATCACTCTTGTCCCGCCATTTTCAAAAGAGAACGGAATATACATTAAATCATTCATCACCCGCCGTACTGACTCCTGATATTCCGGCTGAACATAAAAGATCAAAAATCCACCGCCGCCTGCACCCAGCAATTTCCCTCCAAGTGCTCCAGCATTGATACCTCTCGAATATAATTCATCAATACTATCTGAGGAAACTGCTGACCCAGACTTCCTCTTCAACTTCCAGGTATAATCCAGCAGCCTTCCAAATTCATCCAGCTTTCTGTGCCTGTCTGTCAGTACCCTCTCAGCTTCATCTACCAGTGTGAGCATCTCCTTTAACCGTGCTGTTCTTTCCTCTTTTCCAGATACATTTTCGATCTGTACATCTGAAGAAAACCTGGTAAATCCGGTAAAAAACATCATCAGATTCTGATCCAGCTGCGTTTTTCGCTCTGGTGAAATAATAACCGGAAGGACTTCATACCCATCTGCACTAAAATTAATACGGTTAAACCCGCCAAAAGAAGCTGCGATCTGATCCTGCCATCCTCCTGTCTCTTTGCACAGAATACGTTCCAGATAAATTGCCTCATCTGCCAGCTTATTCTTATCTGCATATTTCCCCTTCAGTGCATAAAATGCATTCAGCATCCCGACAGCAAAAGAACTGGAAGTCCCCAGTCCGGAACGTGCCGGAAGATCTGCCTCATAGGTAAGCCTGATCTCATGCATATCCAGCATCTTCATTGCATTGCGGATAGCCGGATGACTGATATCCTCCACACTGGTCACCCGTTCTATCTTAGAATATGACAATTCCGTAGAATAATCAAAAAAACGAGGTAAATGCCGTACATTTACATAACAGTACTTATCAAATGTAGTAGAAAGGACCGCTCCGCCATTCTCCCTGAAAAAGCTCTCTATATCAGTCCCTCCGCCGAAAAAAGACATACGAAATGGTGTTTTTGTAATGATCATTTTTCCATTGCTCCTGTTAATTTTTTATAATTACGCTGCTCCGCTGCGCTTCAAAACAACTTTTACTGTTTTTAATAATATTTTTATATCAAGTCCCAGGCTCCAATTTGTAATATACTCTGTATCTAGCCTTACAACTTCCTCAAAATCTATAATATCATTTCTGCCGCTTACCTGCCACATCCCCGTTATGCCGGGTTTCACCGCTATTCTCATCCTGTGGCGCATCTCATAAGCTGAAAACTCTTCCGGCAGAACAGGCCGTGTTCCTACCAGACTCATAGTTCCATTCAATACATTCCAAAACTGCGGAAATTCATCAATCGATGTTTTCCTGATAAACTCCCCAATCCCCGTCTTCTTTGTACCATCTGGAAGTATTTTATTTCCAATCACTCTGGGATCAAAATCCAGCTTAAACATTCTATTATCTTTTATCTTATTCTGTCCCATCAACTCCTGCTTCTTCGCTTCCGCATCCATATACATACTACGGAACTTATACATCCTGAAAGGTTTTCCATTCTGCCCGATCCGGGTCTGAGAGAAGAATATCGGTCCCGGAGAACTGAAATAAATCGCAGGTGCCACAAAAACAAACAAAATACCTGTACAAATACAGCCAATCAGACCTCCAACAATGTCCATCAACCTTTTCGCCAAAGCCTGCGCATCTGTAATATAATTCATAGTCATGGTAAGAACGGTGTACTCACCAATTTTCTCCACAAAATGCTTCTGTCCCGGTATCCCCTTTGTTTCTTCCAGATTCATATGTACTACGATCCCCATCTGGAGTAATTCTCTCAACAGTTCCTGTAAATAAGGTGTATCCTCATCAAGATCAATCAGCACCTCATCTACCCACTGCTGACAGACATAACCTGCAGCATTCTGCATATCAGCCACAACAGGAATTCCCTGGATCTCTTTTCCTGTAAGATCCTGATCCGCGATCACAATTCCGTTTATACGATAACGATCATACTTATTCTCCCGGATACTGCTGATCATATCACTAACCGAACCTGTAGTTGTAATAAGATAAAGAGAAATCTGCCCACTCTCTGTTCTGCTCTTCTTCAGAAACCACTTCCACCAGATACGCACTACATAAGTGATGATACAGTAAAAAATACCCGTCAGATATAAAACAATTCTTGAAAAAACACGTTCATGATCTGCTGAAAAAAGATAAAGTCCCAGACATAGCTCTATCACAAGCGCCTGTCTGACCACTGCACAAAATTCCAAATAATATCCTCTTCGCAACACACCTTTATAAAATTCAAATAATACGATCACACACAAATCAGCCAGAACCACAAAAATCCCGGCGTTACGGTAAACCTCATCTATATATAAATTGTGGATCTCTCCATTCCGAACCAAATCAGCCAGAAGCAATGCCACAAACACACTGACCAGATCCAGCAGAATAAAATCTTTATGCTTATACCATCCCTTAGATCTCTTCCTGTACATTCCTAATTCTCCACTCGTCCGTTTCTCTGCATGCTCATAACCAAATAAAATAGGGTTTCATACTACAATCAGTTCTTTTAATTTAGGACTAATCATAACACGAAACCCTCTTAGCGTAAAGTTCTAAAAAGCTGGAATTCTCGGAGTAATTCTCAGACTGTTTCAGTTATTTTTTTGTATTTTGTTTATTACTGTCTGGAGGTACTGTGGGAAATAATACTTTAAATCCCCATGAACCTGATAATCTCCCACATTCTCCTGCACAGAGATCCCCTTATCTTTCAGATCATGCAACAAATCTACAATGTGTTCTCTGTATGTATGCTCCTGCGTAGAATAACGGATAAAAACTCTTTGACTACTTTCATATTTATCCTGTTCGATTACTTCTCTCAACCTTATATTCAGCTGTGCTTTCCTTTCATCTGTTACATCTGCCCCTAAAATATCATCTAAAATCTTCCTGAATTTATCACTGTCCAGATAATCAGCCAGGTAATACTGAGGCGCAGCTACGATCATGTCTACATTTTCATATCTCAATCCAAAATTCAAAGCCGCATATCCCCCCTTGCTGGAACCAATAAAAATCAACCTGTCCGGTTTAACTTTATCTCGAAACTGATCAATCAACTCTATAACCGCCCGCTCCACAGAATAAGTCCCGTCACATCCCAGATAATAATCTCCCCTGTGATTTATTCCAAAATCGTCCTTAATAAACAGTCTGTTTACCCCGCATCCCGCAACTGTTCGCACATAATTGTATCTGGCTCCATTATCATTACACGCCTGTTCCAAACAACCTTTTTGCGAATCACTATTTTCTGCTTTTCCTCATCATATTCTGCCTGATAAAAACAAAAATCTTCTAAATTCTTTTTATTCTCCAACAATTTATCCATAATTCTTTTCTTGTCATATTCTGTTGTATTAATTCCAAAAATTATTCCTTTTAAAAGCGTCCACTCATAGGAAACATTCCGTTGCTCTGGCTCATTAAATTCTCCAAAGGTATTTGTAAGTGCAGCCCTGAACTCATTTTCATGCTCCCAGGCTTTCGTTTTACGATATGTTTTAGCATCATAAGTTTCCCAGTAACAATTTCGCCATTTCTCCTGTTCACAAAATACTTCTTGATAGCAACTGCTGATTTTCTCAGTACCAAGTAACCATTCTTTAATCTGTTTCATATTCAAGCGCCCAAACGTGTGGAAAACGGAATAACAAAAACCAGTTTTTCAGCAATAGACTTAGGTACCAGAGAAAACTCTTTCCGTATTTCATATTCTGTTTCAATCGTATAATCCTGAGTCAGTAAATGAGAAATCCAATGAAATGCAGATTCCAGTGACATCTGATCAATATTATGATTTAAAATCGGTCGTGAAACCCTATATAAACGCTTTTCTTCTGTATTATTTAACAACAAGTCATTTAATTCCTGAGGTATTGGATGCCCCTGCAAATACAGACTGACATTTTTTACCATGCAGCACCGCCTTTCTTAGTCTTGCGAAGCAGATACAGGAAAAACGGGCCGCCGCAAATTGATGTAATGACGCCTACCGGTATTTCAGACGTAGTCAGACTTCTAGCGCTGCGCCAGCCAGAAAGCCGAGCAGGATCCTCGGAAAGCGAATATTCCAAATGATCGTGACAGCCCCTTTGGAAATATTCTACAGATCAGTAGAAACATGACACAGTTTATTAAGCAGAATCCGATTCGCATCCCCTACTGATACAGAAGCTGCACCTATAATGGTGCAGCCCCACACAATAAGCAAGCCTCCATCCTCACTGGAACCATCTCGCAAAATCATTCAAACAATATGTAAATGCAATCCTTAACTATACATGCTTCAGAAATTTTTGTTCAAACTCCTCTTTGGATAACACTTCTGCTTTATTATAAAAAGACGGTTTTCCTGTAAAACAGTTTTCGCAAAATATTTTCTTTAATGATTGTTGCATTTGCACATATATATTTGAGGACTTTTCTTTTGACCCAGCTTGACCTGCCAAACCATCCATAATTTCTTCCATTGCATCGATTGGATTATCCTTAACTTTATCTATGACAATGTCAAAATAAACTTTTATATCCTCTATTTGTTCTTCATCACTGCATATTTGCGGCAGAAGATGCTTTTCCAATATCCATCTACTCTCTGCCGCTTTTTGAAATAAATTTGCCTGCAATTCTCTATTAATATTGTCTAAGCTTCTTTTAAATAACTCAGCATAATCCTCACATACATTTCCTTTATAATCACATTTACATTTATTTAAATCGAATTTCTCTCTTTCAAACCCTGATTTAAATTCAATTAAGTATATTCTTGTTTCCCCTTTAAACAAAATCGCATCCGCTGAAGATGGCCAGATTTTTGAAAAAAATAATCTTGTAATCTGGTCAAAACTATACGCTTCTTTTTCTTCTGAATAAATTAGACTTTTTCTCTTATTGCCATCAGAAGCAGATAATTCTGTATAAGTACATTTTTCTATTTTATGCACATCAAAAAATTCCTGTAATCGCTCCATATTGTCCTCTTATATTAATCTCCGCCCAATCCCATATATTTCTTTCTCAACGCATTCATTTCAGAAAAAGCTTTTGCGTATTCTGCATATACATCATCCAGCTCATCTGTTTTTTCTACATAATTAACCCTAAAATCGTTCTCTATTGTCTCAGTCTGATAAAAATGACATTTTTCACGGATATCATATTTTCTCATCAAAGCATCTATTGCTAATAAAAAATTAGGGCTGTGTGTTGTTAGCAAAACTGTAATATTACACTCTTTTACAAGTAGAACAATAACCTCTGCCAAAGCGTTAATCCACTTAGGATGAAGATGCGACTCCGGTTCATCCAGAACCAGTAAAGATTGTTCATCAATATTTCCTTTTTCCAGTATATTTTTGATAATAGAAAATACTTTAAAACCCGTCGCCAGATTAGTTACTTTCAATTTTCTTCCTGCATTTATATAAGTATCTCCCACAATATCGCCTGGTACAATGCTGTTAATCTTTTCCATTACATCTGCAATCTGTTTTTCTCGATAAAGAGTCTCACTGATACCGCGTTCGACCTCTATGTTTTTTTTCATCCAGAGATTCATTTTATCTCTATGTGGTATTATTGTTGACTTAAAATAACTTTTTTTCTTTGTTCTCCTGTATACCGTGTCTGATCTATTTACTTTATCCTCTATGATATATGGATCATCTACAAAATATCCCTGTTTAAAATAACTCTCATCAAATCGTGAAGATTTAATATCTACCGTATGATTTTTCAGGCATATATTAAAATATTCCTTTTTACCATTATACAATTTCAGATATGAAGACTCTTCAACTTCATTTCTCAAAGTCATTGATTGTACTTGTCCAGAAAATTCTTCTTTTAAAACACCGTCAATCATTTTTAAAGCAAATTCTTCTTTCGATGGAACAGAATTAACAAACTCTAAAGCTAATTCACATTGTTTAAGAGTATATGGTTTATTGCTCTCCCATTCTTCCGCTACTTCATGTAGTAATTCTTCTGGCATCTGCTTTATGCTTTTGACATCCCGTATAACACAATCATAAAACTCATCATTTTTAATGCTTTGATAAAATCTATTCAACAAATCTACATAATAAATCCACTCTCTATCTTCACCATATCCGAACATTCGCAACATATTAATCTGCAAAGCAATATCTTCTTCATGCTGTGCCATATAATCCCGATTCCAACAAATTTCATCATAGATTTCCATCAAAAGCTCATACGGTCTCATCATTTCATGTAACCTATTACATAACGCTATTCCCCTATCGCGTTCTTGATTCTTCGCCAAATCTTCTGTAGCACTCGAAACAGAATAAAGAGCTTTTCCAACAGTAGTTTTCCCCGAATTATTTGCTCCAGAAATTACAGTTAAACCGTCAACTTTTACTTGTGCATTTTTTATAATTCCAATATTATTAATTGAAAATATCATAACAAAATCCTTTCTGGTATTCTTTGATCAATAATCAAATTACATTTTAGTTTTAGTATCAAGGTTACCATATAATGCCTGCATATACTATCGAAAAAAGACAACTCTTTAAACAACTGATTTTCATACCGACTTCTCCCCTTCTATTAATTATCTAGTCAACTCCAGTTGTTTTTTACAATATTTATTAGTTAATTCCATAATGTCAATAACTTCTTGTGTAAAATAAACTATAAAAAAATCTATATCTATTAATTTTTTATCTTTAACCTCTAGAAATAACCGTTCTTTTTCCGAGTTTTCTTTATATTCATAATATTCTATGCGAACATTAGCCTGATGAACAATAATATCTCTCAATGCTCTCCCTTTTTCTGTCCCACATAACACTTTTAGAGCTGACATTTCATCTTCTTCTGCTTCAATATAGAATTGTTTTAGTTCAGTTAATATAGAACTTTCTGATTTTTTTATCTTTTTAACAAACTTGTTAAAACTATCCATACGTTGATCAAAAAACAAATCACTATATATATAAGCTACAATATCCAAAGCATTACGTGCAAATATAATCATACTTTCCAAATAAAACAAGAGCTCTGTTTTCCCCATTCCATATAGAGCTGGAATATCCATATTTTGAGTGCTTTCAAAATCTTCTTGTATTTCTAAAAATTTACTTTTTGCATACATCATCATCGCAATTTTTTGATGTGCTGCCAAAGCTTTTTCATAAAGAAAATTAAATTTCTCATCGATTTCCTTACTCTGATCTTTTGGATACTTTATTTCAGCAAGTGCCACAAATTCTTTTGCAGTAAAATTTCTCTCGATTTTTTTAATTTTACAACTCATCCAATCATCATACAGCATATCAAATTCATCCATTTGTATTATCCTTTCACATCATAGACTAATCGTTACTTCTCAACAATCAGTACATATTCATCTTACCACACTTCTAAAATAATTACTCCCAGCATTGCTAAACATAAATTCGTACAATTCGCTCGATTACTTTCTTGGCAAACTCACCAAGTCAGTGTGTCATACTAAAAATCCTAATCACAATTACTTTACCAATATCTATTACATCGTCTGCGGATATACAGACCCCCACCTCGGGATTGAATCGCTTGTTCTTAATTAGCTGTTTCTTCATAAGATGTATTATTTTTAGCCAGAGCTTCATACTGATTACGGGTTAACTCTGATGTTAATAAATCATCATTCAAAAGTTTAACAAACGTATTCTTTGATTTTTTAGTATCCAATAAAAACTTCTCTTCACTTTCATTCAACTTCAATGGATTCTTTATAAAATATGAATGATGTTTGACAAATTCTATAATTGCTGCATTTTTCACTTTTCCAATTACCTTAGAGTCCTTATATACCCTTGTTAATTTTCTTGCAAATGTAATATTTTCCAATTCATCAAATAGTACTTCTACATTATCTAAAATATCCATCTTCTCTATAGCTTGTATACTCTTTTGGGCTTCATTTACAATTATACTATGAAATGAACATATTCTTTCCATTTTTTCAATATCTGATATGTATATCGTACCTTTCCAAAGGAAAAATTGGAAATTAAAATCAATACGTAAAATATCTTGCTCAACCCTTTTTAGCCTGTTTTCATGCAATATTGGCGTGAGCATATATCGATCACGTTTTAGCAAACTAATCGGATATTGTTGTTTATACATTATAATCCTATCTTCAGCGTTTCCAACAACTATTACAAACGCTGATATATCTTCTAGATTATCTACTTTAAAATTGAAAGTTTCAATATCTGTTTCAGGTTTTGATGTTTCTATTAGAATCTCCATTTCTTTTGGCAAATCTTCTAAATCATAATAATAAAGTCCATTCTTTCTCTCATCTGCCGATGAAAGTTTAATAATTTCATTATCATCATCATAGTTCGAAAATTTACTATTTATAGTTTCCACAAATCCATTTAACAATTCCTGATTAGTATTATCTATAGAACCTTGTTCATCAGCAATATTAATCTTTTTTACTATTTCTTCATCTTGCTTTTTTATTATTGCATACATAGTAATACCATTTTTTTCTTCCAACAACTTTTGTATTTCCTGTTTTAATTCTTTTGTTTTCACACTTATATCCTCCTTGCAAAATATACATCATCACTTAAAGACATATACTTTATACTATCCTTCGCATTAAGCTTTCCTTTTATTATTACTATTCCCGTTTCAAATGCATTTCCTGATTTACAAGTTACTTTATACACATTAAATCCCAATAATACCAACGAAGGATTTGTATAATACAAATTTGTTTTAACAAAAATACATCCGATAATAACAATTACAGAAAACATTACAAATATTTCTCTTCCCGTTTGCATAGGAAAACAAACCAAAGGAATAATATAAGTTGCTAAAAAAGATAAATTTTCATAATTAACACTCTCACATTTTTCAATTTCAACAGGTAATTCCTTAGCGTTATTTAAAGAATCTAAAAAGAAAATATATCCGATTATTCCAAGAAATATTAATACCAAGCAAATCAAAGGAACAATATTATTAACTATCATTTGCTTAAATAAGTTCTTTGTCATAATGCATTTGATATTTTTTACATCTGTTTTTAAAATAATTAACATAAATAACAATATCCATAATGATATCAAATACAAACTCAACTTCAAAATAATACTTTTATTGCTATTCTCTTCATTCAACTTTTCTCTATCCTTTCAACAATTTTCCCGCTAGGCTACGCCATTTATCTAAACTTTTTCCAATATCAGAATCTTTTTACTAGCTACCCTCTGTTTATTCAAATGGCAAAATCACAAATCACCTAACTTTTTAAATGCTGTTTGAATATCATTATATTCTTCCCATTTTACATTCTTCAAAATATTTTGTCTTTCAGTATATTGTTCAACAGGTGTTCTGATTGAAAAATATGTATCAAACTTTGCTTTTGTAATATACCGTCTGGAAGTTAAGTACTTTTTATCAGGGTCAATTTGTTCGACAAACTGATTACATTTATTTATAATGGTTTTATCATATGTATCTTTATTGCCTATGGCATTTAGTAAAAACGTTTCTATAGCCCCATTCTCTTCAAACGGTATAACTAATAATAAAATAGAAAAATTTATAGCTACACCCATTTGATTCAGCATAGAACAATCTGTCCAAGAATTATTTGACAACGCAGAATAATTCACATTATACCTATTTAAAACTTGTTGTAATTTTTGTATAAAAGCTTCTTCTGTCCCAACTTCATCTCTATCCGTGATAATAACAATTTTACTAAATGCATCCGAAAGATTGGGTTGTGCCAAAAAATTTTTATTTAATACAGCTTCCAAACCACTTCCCAATTTACTGCATCCCCCAACAGCCATTATAGTAAGTATATTTGTATTTTTTCTTAGATTTCGAGATTTCTGTCCTGGCATTTTTAATATGCCAGCTTGAATTGTTTTGTCATCATTCCATTCATGAGCTTCCCTCATATAATATTGCAACAAAAAATAATCTGTTGATCCTTCACATAATATAACATTATTCATTATCTTAACTCCAGTCCTAAATTGTCTTTTGCATTAATTGCCTCTTGACAATTCATTGTACGTACATAGTTTTTACCTTCATAGTTATATAAAGTATATAAATTAATATAAGGCTGCAGTTCCACATCACATTTCAAAACTTTCTCAATTGCTTCTTTGCTATGAGAAGTTAAAAATACCTGCACATTCAATTTCAAAGCGCTTTTGAACAACCAGGAAAAAATAGAATCCATTGCAGATGTATGAATTGCAGTTTCAAATTCATCTAATAATAAAATACCATCACGAGCTCTCACAACTGCACTTAATAAAAGCAACGCTTTCTTCATTCCATCACCATATGCATTCAATGGCAATGCTTTTGGATGATTTTTAGTTAAAATCATATACTCCGTATTAAATGGATTTCTATCATCCTTTAAAGCATTAACATTAATAATATTTTCATCAAATGCTCGAAGAATATGCATCATTTCCTCATAAAGTTCTGGATCGGATAAAATATCATTCAGCCCAAACAAATTACGCGCATGATCTACAGGTGAAACATATACTGTTCTAAAAAAATACGCTTTTTTATTTATGAATCTTGAAATTCGAGTTTGAAAATCATAAATTATATCTTCATTAACCACTTTGCCATTAATATACGTAAATAAATTCATGTAAACTGCATCTATTATTTCATCTTCAGTCTTTGTACTCTCCACTCTACTTAAACCATTAATACGGTACATTTCTCTTTCAGATATTTGAGTTTCCTGAATTTCAGCTTTAAGATCAACAGTATTTAAACTGTTATCAGAATCTATAAATGTATATAATATTTCTTTTTTTTCCTCTTCAATAGGAAACATATTGAAAAATCCATTAAAATATAATCTTTCCCGTACTCGCAAACTATCCATTCTCGAACATAATACCCATGATCCTGTATTCTCAGGATTGTCTAACGTTGAAAATAATTCCAGAACACTAGTTTTTCCAGAATTATTATCACCTGTAAGAATATTTATCATATTCAAATTTTTCAACTCTAAATTATGAATTCCCTTATATGCACTTATATTAAATTCCTGTATATGTTTTTCCATTTCTATATTCCGCCTTTCTGCGAAAGAAATCAAAAATTTAAAACTTGATAGTTGATTTTCGCTTCTCTGATTTTTATTTATATGTTATTTTTCTCAGCTTAATACATGCTGCTACTAGCTTTAGATGACAGCCCTATTATTGCCTACTTCTATATTACTCTGTATACCATCATATACAATAAAGGAATAAATCTCTGAGGATTTTTCTGACCAAATGTATACTTTTAGAGTATAATTATGAAACAACATTATTGTATCAAATTATCCAGTCTCATACAATAACTCTCATATTAAGATTCCTGTGAAAAAATTCTACTATTATTTTACTATATCAATCATTCTAAATCAAATATTTTTGTAAAACAGCAAGTAATCTGATCATTATTCAAAAATTGACTAAACTTAAGTGTGAACTTCCAGTTTTTTTCCACCTAAATCCCTTAATTTCCAGCCTGAAATAGCCCTAAAAGCATCTTAGGCTGGAAATTTACATGTTATTGGCACCTTGAATCTGTGCTTCAGTCATACACAT
>OLNH01000648.1_pt1 | contig 26471 bp, 39 predicted proteins | sample 1643101 | NCBI WGS metagenome assembly OLNH01 (sample SAMEA3136758, study PRJEB25190) | human gut metagenome | biome: human gut; feature: human-associated habitat; material: faeces | place: Austria | collected 2013
TCATAGGTGCTAAGGCGGTAAACCTCGTATATTCACTTGTTCCACTCTCCTTTTTTGGTATCAAAAAAGCACGCCCAAAGACGTGCTTTTATATTATTGTATCAGCAAAAACTACTCGGCATATTCTTCTCGTGTTCTTCTATTTCTTTTGAAAATAGTTCCGTAAATTCGGCATGCAATCTTTTATATTCTTCTAAATCTCCTGCCTCATAAGCTTCATTAGCTTTTTTCAGCAATTCAGCTGTTTCCTTAGACGGATTCCACATCATGTCAAACACCTCTCTACATCAAACTCTTTATAACATTAATCAATAAATTTTTCAACTCATTATCATTACCGACTATTGAAAAGCACTCCGCATATAACTCTTGTATCTTGCCCTTTCCATACTTCAAACTCGCATACTCGCTAATTTGTTTTTCTATACAGTTCGGATTGCTTTCCAAGTAACTCTTTAAACATTCAGACGTTTTAGACTTAATCAAATTTATACTTTGATTATAACTCAAATTATGCTTTTTGGCAATAGAAATTACACAATTTTCAAAATATTTGTGTCCTATCTCGTGTAAATATGGTGCAAATTCTGTTTTGTTTGCAAACATTCCCATTTGTTCATTTACATACTTGATAATGTCTTTAACAGTCATATATTTACCGTTTATGTACATTATATCCGTGCGTTTGTCGTAACCCGCAATAGCAGTCGGTTCAAAATTATTCAAATCAAAATCAACTATCGCTACTTTTGGCATTTCTACCTTTCCGTCAATCGTTTTCTGTATAATACTCAAACTACGTTCGGCAAGTTTAATTGCTTTTTTATTCGCAATATTCGTATCATCAACAAACATTTCAAACTGACTGTTTGTAATCGGATTTAGTTTGATTTTCTCCGTTGTACCGTTATTCATACTTATTTCGGCTTGTTTAACTTCGGTGCCGATTTTCGGATTTCTGTCACCGCCAAATGCCTTTGACATATAATCAATGTCATCTTGTTGTGTTTCCGCATCGTCATCTTGTTTTTCATCTTCCGCAAAATATGCCGTTATTGTACCTCTGCAACGGGTATGAAACGGCGGAGCGGTTATACCTTGCTGATACTCGGAAAGTTTAAAATGCTTACCGTGCATACTTGCACATTCACTGCAAATATCACTGTCCATATTCTCGTCAATCTCGTATTCTTCAAAGCCTGCGTCCTTTAGCGACTGCAATCTTGCGTCAACCATAATATGCGTATATTCCGTCTGATACAATGCGGCGGCACGGCTTTTTGAAACATTCATTCTTGCAGAAATATTTTTAATCATTTTATCGGGACTGTCGCCCCTTGTTATGCCCTGTACAAGATTTGTATTGAGTTCTCTTAAAAGTTTCTGCTTATCGTTCCATATCCTGTCAGAGAAATTACTTCCGTCAAGCCACTTTTCATATATCGCATTCTTTACCGTGTCACGGTCGAACTTTGCAAAATTAACAGCATAATCAACCGAATCGGCAATATGTTTATTTGTTGTATAATATGTATCACTGTATGCCTTTTTAAGTGATGTTGAAAATTTATCCTCTTGCTTTTGTTTCAAGAGTTCGACTTCTCCACGCATTTGATATTTGAGTGCCTCCAAACGGCTTACCCTTGAACGCATATACTCATTATCAAGCATTGTCGTCCACTTGCCGTCTGCGTTATCGAGTGCCTTTTCCCTAAACTCCTCAAGCGACATCTTAAAGCCTTTAAGTTCTTCACGACTTAACTGCTTTCGTGCCTCTGCCATATTGATACCGTTTTCATCAGCATACCTTGCGTAAAACGTTTCAATCTCTTTTTTTATGCCGTTTAAGGACCTTTCATACTCTTTTATGAGTTCGCGTTCTATATCATCGGCTTTCTGTGCGTGGATTTTTAAAAGCTCACTGTTCCTCTTCTTCCAATACTCGTTCATTATGTCCACCCATTATATCGTCACTGTCGTCCTTTTCTTCCGCAATTCTCTCCATTTCCTTATCTGCGTCCTCGACAAACGGATGACGTTCAATAATCGTGCGTTGAGATATAACACCAACGCTTTTTTGTGCTATATCCGCAAGTTCGGTGTCGTTTGAAACGCTTGTCCTTGTCCACGTCTGTGTGACATTCTCGCAAGCGATACCGCTGTAATCGCATATCGCTTTGATGAGTTCTTCAAACCCACTCCTAAACTCCATTTCTGCCATACCGGCTTTGAGTTCAAGCAGTGAATACAAATATTTCAATGCCGTACCCGATGAATTACCGAAATTCTGTGGGTCCGGGTCAATACCTTTACCCTGTTCAAAAATACTCTTGCGTGTCATTTGGAGCATTTTCTCTCTTGCCTCAACCGGAATATCAATCGTCAAAGTCGAAAGTCCTCCGCTTGCTCCTTCTTCCGAATCAAGCTTAATAGTCTTGTACTTCTTGAGCTGTGTCAAAAACTCCGAAAGGCTCTCGCCCTCGTATCCGCTAAGCACGAATATAATCTCCTGTATATCTTCGAGGTCGTTTATAAAACCGCTGTACGTTTTGTCATATGTATCAATAAGTCCTTTTATCGGTGTAAGGTCATCACGATGAAAGCCGTTATTGAAAAACGAAATAAACGGTACACGTCCGAAGTTATGACTGTACACGTTACATACAGTTCCGTTTGTTTCAACGTCATACACGTTGAACATATTATACATTTCAAGCCGTTCAAGACCGTCGCCAATCTTCTTACGGAATACACTGCATTCCTTATCAGTCCAATACTCATAAACGTGGTAAGTGTCACCGTTATCGTCAATCTCTTGATACGTTCTGAAACACGCCGTAAGTTCGTGTTCCAAAGTATCGCTCCATATCGGTATAACTTGCTTGCTGTCTATAACGTCGTACTTAAATCCGTCGTTATCCCAGTAGTGAATCCAACCCACACCCGCATTTGACGCATTTATTGCAAGTCTTGAACATATTTTCGTGTATCGACTGCCGAGTATATTGCTTATTTTCTCATTCGCCGATTTATTTCCGACATCAAATAACGGCGGTGACGTAAACATATATGCGGACTTTTGGTCTACAAGCAAGCCGTGAAAATTTGACGGTATTCTGTTATCGGCATTTCTCAAAGGCTTTTCGTCCTCACTATGCTTTATGTGCAAAATATCGTTGTCGTTTAAGTAATACCTTTCCGCCGTCTGCACTCTCGATATAAAATTCTCGTGTCCGGGTATATATTTTTTTATCAGCTTTTTCACTGTTTCCAAATCCATTTTTATCACCTACTTTAAAATTGATAGTCCGCCTTTTTTCCTGTTCATCATTTCCGCAATACCCGTTGTTGCGTCGGGTGCGTCGTCGTGTTTGTTCCTGCCCTCACGCTGATATGTCGTCATCGCCTTATAGTATTCGGGAAAACGTATGTGCCAGTCGCAAGGGAAATATATATGCTCCATTATCCAAGTACTGTTGGATAATATTCTCGCCTCTTTGTTATTGCTTTGGTGAAACCATTTCACCGTTGTAAAATTACTGCCGTACTTTTCGGCAAGGATTTCACGCACACGTCTTGCGAACGAACGTCCGCCGTTATTGCTTTCAATCTTTGCAAGGTTGACGTTGTTCTCGTATAATCTGCGTGCCGTTTCGCCCTCTGTAACCTCCATAGGCTCGTCGGTATAATACACGTCTATGACGTATACTTCTTTGCCGTATATGCCGTATATTATGTTGCAGAGATAGTCCGCACCTGTATCGGCGGTATCGCAATATGATTGTATTTGCGTAATCGGCGGTAAACTGTCGTATGTTTTAAGCGTTGTGTAGAGTTTGCCTTGCAAATCAATCGGCTCTTGCTGATAGTTCGCACTTGCTATATCCGCACCCATTGCCTTAATCTTTAAGTCGTAACTGCTCCGTGAAAGTATTTCGTCACAAAGCATATTGCCGTCATCACGAACGGCTTTCATCGTGATTACTCTGTGCGATATGTTGTTCTCGCTGAAATACTCAATCGCACGTCCCGCAAGGTCGCCCGAAGCCCACCGTGTCATTATAATGATTATCTTGCCTTTTTCTTCAAGTCGTGAAAGCATTGTGTTCGTAAACCATTCCCAATGCTTTTCTTTGACTGTTTCGTTGTATGCCTCCTCAGCATTTTTGATAAGGTCGTCGATTATAAGTAAACTCGCTCCGAAACCTGTCGCAGTACCGGACGGCGATGTGGCAAGATAGTTGTTGTAACCGCCCTCAAGGCTCCATAAGTTCATCGCTCCGTCGCCTTGCTTTATTTTCACATTCGGAAATATGTCACTGTAAATAATCTTTTCCGTATCGGCTTTTTCCTCTTGAATGGCGTTACGCACCGCTTTTGAAAAGGTGGTTGATAACGTTTCATTGTATGAACCGGTCATTATTTTTTCGCTTTGATTTCTGCCGAGCACCCACTCAACAAACATTGAAGCAGTACGGCTCTTGCCGTGACGCGGCGGTAAATTGATAATCAGTGCGTCTTCGTCACTTTCGTAAAACGATTGCATTTCATTGCATAATCGTACAAGAAATTCTCGCTCCGGCTTGTAGAATGACGGTGCTGTTAAGTGGCAAAAATAAAAGAACTCGCGTCGTGCAAGTTCTTTCTTCGCCTCAAGCATTATTAAGTTTTTATCCATCACCTATCAACTTCCTTAATTCGTCGGTCGTAAGATTTGCCATAGGATTGTTTATGTCCATTGTGCCACTGTGCGTTATTTCCTGTTTCGGTGAAAATTCATCTTTGCATTTTCGTTCAAGATACCATAACGACAAATTAATATCACCTTTTTTTATCCCGTGTGCAACGTTTAATTTCGACTTCATTTTGATATTGTCTTTAAGTAGCTCTTTTCGCTCCGAAAACTCCTTGTGTTTCTTGCAGTAATTGTATAACGTGCTTACCGCTATATCCGCATAAATACAAGCCTCTCGGTCACTTAACCCCATTAAAAATCCCTCTTCGAGTTTTTGGACTGTCTCTTTCGTAATCTTTCTCGGTCTTGCCATGAATTTCACCTCCTGTTTTTAGATATAGAAAAAGCACTACCTATGCGATAGCGCCTTATATTTTACTTTGATACAATAGTGACATTGTATTGTTTTGCTCCGTTGGCTGTTTTGCTTTCTTCTTTTTCGGCTATCAGTTCATCTAAAACTTGTAAAGCAATCCGACATTGTATTAATTCTTTATTATTTCGTAAATTATAGTGTACCAGCAGAAAGCTTGCAAAAAATATGATAACAAGAATCATTTTTATATACCAAAGTACAGAACCTCTTTCATTCTCCGATATGCAAAAATTCAAAATAGATATACATAATGCTATAATTGATACAATACAACTCAAGCTACTATATGCATCGTTCTGTTTTCTATCTTCATATCGAACTTCAATTCTCAATTTTTCGCTTTTTAAATATTCCAAAGTCCTATTATAATAAAACTTTTGTGCTTTCCTCCGATATTTTAAATATACCGTATCATTACAATTTTGTTTTAGTGCACGGTCTTTAAAAAATATTATCATTTACACTATCCTCCGTAAAATAGTATTTGTGTATATAATTCGACAATATCACACAAAATTCCTTTTTTAGAAGAATAATTTTTTTAATATCTCCATTCCCACCAATTACACGAGATATTCACCCATCATCTCACGATGATACACCGCTTATGTTACTTATTCCACGATACACTATATCACAGGTTCAATGTGACATTCAATGACATTCTTAATTTCAATCAGTGCGTTACCGTGTAAACGCAAAATATGTCTGTATCCGTAATTCATTTTACAAGCAATCATTTCCCACGTTTGAAAATTGAGATAACGCAGAATTAATATAGTTCGAAGTGTTGCGTCGTCGAGTTTATTCACGTTTTCCAAAATCTCTTTTTTAATCTCATACAGTCTGTCAATGCGTTTATCTATCAATTCGGAATAAGCGGCATAGCTTATGAACTTATTCTCCGAAGTATTCACGTTTGACATCTGCACCTTTTCACTGCCCGACTGAGCCACAGTGCTTGTTGCGTTTGTCAATGCTCTCTCCTGCTCCAAAATCAATGCGTTAATCTCCTCGTCCGTCTTTCTCGCTCTCGAAAGCCATTCTTTACATTCTTTAATCGTCAAATCAATTCCCCCTTATACACCGTATTTTTCCTTCAAACTTTCAAGCAATTCGTCCTGTACTTCACGTTTACCTTGCAGACTGTCGAGAACACGTTTATCAACCGTTCCGTCTGTCACAAGGTGATGGATTATCACAGAATTTTTCTGTCCCTGTCTATACAATCTTGCATTTGCCTGCTGATACAGTTCCAAGCTCCACGTCAGACCGAACCAAACTATTATATTACCGCCTGTTTGAAGATTGAGTCCATGTCCCGCACCTGCGGGGTGAGCCAGTAAAAGCGGTATTTTTCCGTCATTCCTATCCCTTATATCATCAGCACTTTCAAGCTTTTTTGCACCCTTGAACTTTCTAAGTATTCTCTCGCAGTCGTGGCGATAGCTGTAAAAGCACAAAATCGGCTGACCTTGTGAGGTATCGACTATTTCCGCCAACGCCTCAAGTTTTTTATCGCTCGTCACCTTATAACTTCCGTCGTCCAAATACATTGCACCGTTTGAAAACTGCAAAAGTTTATTTGTAAGTGCGGCGGCAGTGGCGGCGGTAACTTGTCCGTTTATGAACTCCAAATACTGTTCTTTTTCAAATTCTTCGTACAGTTTCAGTTCCTTATCCGACAGCTTTATATGCTGAACGGTATCAATCCTTTCAGGCATTTCAAGCCAATCCTCTGCCGACATACTGACGCATATATCCGAAATTTTATCATATATCGCCTTTTCGGACTCCTCTTTCGGCTTGTAACTGAAAATCGTGGTCTGATTACGTTTATCGGGAAGAAAATATCTCTCCCGATAGCCGCTTACCGTTCTGCCAAGTCTTTCGCCGCCGTCAAGCAAATATATCTGACTCCATAAATCAATAAGTCCGTTCGGCGCAGGTGTGCCTGTAAGTCCGACTACTCTTTTAGACAGTGTTATGTATTTTTTCAGTGCCTTAAATCTCTGCGACTTTGAACTTTTAAAACTCGACAGCTCATCAATAACCACCATATCAAAATTCCATGCATTGCCTATGCTCGACAATTCGTTTGTGAGCCACGCAACATTTTCACGATTTATAATATAAATATCTGCGTCCTTTAAAAGTGCGTTACGTCTTTGGCTCGGAGTACCGAGAATTTTCGATATTCTCAAATGTCTTAAATGGTCCCACTTCTCGCACTCTCTGCTCCAAGTATCTTCCGCCACTCTAAGCGGTGCTATGACAAGCACTTTTTCGATTTCGTAACAGTTATAAATCAATTCGTCAATCGCCGTAAGCGTTACAACCGTTTTACCAAGTCCCATATCAAGGAACAATCCGACGCGCGGTGTAGAGATAATTTTATCCAACGCAATCTGTTGGTACTTATGCGGTTTAAATTTCAAAACTCTCACCTCTTAACAATTTATCAACTTTGTCCTTCGTGTCAATCACATAAACGTGAAAACCGATTTTTTCAAAAAGTCGGTGTACGGCGGTTTGTAATTTTCTCGGCTTTCCGTTCGGCCGTTTAAGTTCTGCGAAGTATATCGTACCTTTCGGAATCATAACAATCCTATCCGGTACACCCGCCATACTCGGCGACACAAATTTCAGTGCCAAACCTCCCATTTGCTTAACTTGCCTTACTAAATATTTTTCAATGTCCTTTTCTATCATTTTCCACCTGTTCTTTCTGCAGTAACTTTAAAACAGTTTTTCATATACTTATACGCGTATATACGCGTTATGTGTGTATATATCTATTTGTAGTATATATATGTATATAATATATATAATTAAAGTTACAAAAGTTACATATGCTCTAAGTCCTTGATTTTACTGTGTTTTAGGTGTAACTTTCAAAGGTTACATAAGGTTACAAAAGTTACATTCAAAGTTACATAAACAGTAGAAAGTTACACCCCAAAGTTACATATTATTTTCTATTTTCTTAAAGCCTTTTTGCACTCCATAATCTGTATTAAATCGTAATACTTTATCATACCTTTCCCAATCGTCAAACGATGAAATAATACTGTTAATCTCCATAGAATCTCTGCGTTGAATTTGTCTGAAATCACCGTTAAAGAGTTCGCACCATATTTCAAGTGCACACACTCTGTCACGTTCGACAAGTTCGTCTTCGGGTACGCTTATAATCTCCGACCAAAAATCCCGACGTTTTGCCAAGTCCCAACAGTTCCAATCACGCGGAACACGTTTATCAAGGAAGTCACGGATAAGTCCCTCTTTAACCGACACTTCCCTATGATCTGACTGCACTTGTTTCGCAAGCTGTTCCGTTTCCTTTGACAAATAAAGCGGTTCATTCTGCGTATAACGCACTTTTGCCTCCGCCCATATTTGATTTATTTCATCATCGGTCAAATCGGTAAACACGCTCTTTTTTATCTGCACAATCTCCGTATCAACAGGCCAAAATCTTCTGTTGCCGGTACGGTCACGAAGATAATCGCTGTTATTGCTCGTACCGAAAAATACACATCTTCGCGGGTGTTCCTGTACTATTCTGCCGTATGCCGCGCGGTATCTGTCCGACGTCTGCGACAGTATCTGTTTAACACTGCCGACTTCCGATTTATTCAGTGCCTCAAGTTCGCTTATCTCTACAATCCATTTACCCTGTATAACCTCGCACAATTCCTTACCCTCGAACGTCTTTATGCCGTCCGTAAACCACCTGTCAAAGCCGACTTTGCGAAGTATCGTACTCTTGCCTATGCCCTGCCTGCCCGACAGAATAAGCATATTATCGAATTTACTTCCCGGCTCATATGCTCTCGCGACCGCTCCGACGAACATTTTACGCGTCACTTCTCTTGTATATTCGTTATCCGCCGCACCGAGATAATCGACAAACAATGTGTCAAGTCGTTCCGTATTATCCCACGCAAGACCGTCCAAATACTCAACAATCGGATCATACGCCACACGTCTGTAAAACACCGACAACGCACGGAAAACCTTATCATTACCCATTTTAATGCCGTACACATATTCAAGATACCACTGCAATCCGTCCGTATCGGAATCCTGCCAAACACGTTTTTCCGGTGCGTCCTTATCCCAAGGCATAATGCCGTCAATCTCCGCATATCCCGTAAAATCGTTCATTTTGATTTTACCTTTTAAATGCGAATCATTCTCAATTATAAGAATAATATTATTAAGAGTTTTTTCGTAAGCGCCTGTATTTTCGTTTTTCTCCAACTTTAACGCCCACTGCATATCGTCCGTTTCTTCGTTTTCGATACCGCCGAAATCTTCTGCCGCCCTCTGCTGACGTTCCTTAAACATAAGCATTGAAACATCACTGTCACCGTCTATAAGCTTGCACATTGCCGAATATGACGGCAGTTTTGATACAGGTGTACCGTCCTTTGCGTCTGCATCCGTATCGCCGAATTTATGAATACGAACAAGGTCAAAACTGTTGCACAGCTTACCGCTTGCAGGGTCTGTTGCGTGGTTTGAATACGCAAATTTGCCGTTCTCATACACGACAAGTCCGCTTGAACTTGAACCGTCCTTGTATGTGTATCTGTCGCCTACGGCACACTTTTCGTACACGTCCGAAAGGTATTTTTCTATGCACGAATGTATATCGTACGTTCTGCAAAATGCACCGATAATACCTTTTTTAAGCGTTGGATCCTCTTGTTTTTTTACCTGTCTGTCCAACGCCTTTGTTGTTCTTGACGAAACGTACCAACTCGATACGTCGTGCCAATCTTCATATTTTGCAAGCACCTTGTCAACGTCAAGCGGTTTATTTTCCTCGTGTTCAAACACATACTCGCCATCAATGCTCGTACTCGGCCAATACATTAATCTGTGTGGCTGATACGTTGTGTCGTCAAACATATCTATACCAATATCATACGCCACCATTCTCGCAACAGCTTCGTATTCATCCGGTGTACAAGGTCTTGACAGAAGTATCACCAAACGAAATCTCGGCTTTTCGGCAGTGTGTTTGTGCGTTGAATAAATGCAGTATGTAAAGTCGTAAAACAGCGAAATATTATCGCAAAAATCACTGTCGGCAAAGTCTGCGTCAAGCGTAAGCAAAATTCTGTTTTCGATACTTCCCGACTGTCGCTTGCCGTTTTTCACCTTACCGCCCACAAAACCGCCGACGTCCTTTATATCATCCTGTTGTGACTTCGGCATATTTGCAAATTCACCTTGCGTTTCGCTCGTCCTTGTTGTCGTTTTCAGCCTTTCGACAAAATCTCCCCACGACATTTTTGTATTTTTCCATAGTTTTGATTTTCTGCTTTGTCCCGTAGCAATTACTAAATCCAATTTATAACACCCCCTAATCTTTCATATAAAAATTACATTCGTATCCGTCCGCATTAAGCGGAAGTCCTTTCGCCCATTCAATCGGCTCACACATTATCGCCGCCAACTCCTCTGCACTCGACACGCCTTTCGGAACGTCGACTATAACCTCATCGTGAACGTGGAAATTAATCTTAAAACCTCTGTCCTCAAGCCGAATTATGCTTTCAGCCAAGCAATCTCTTGCGAATGCCTGTACTATGTTCTCAACAAGCTTACCGCCCCATGTTTCAAGTCTGCTCCAAGTTTTTGTTGTCTGATTCATACCCATATATGTAACGGCTTTTTTTCCAAATCTGTTTACTTCGATTTTCGGTTTAACGTAAGCGATTTTTCTTCCCGACGGCAGACCGATAAAAAGAATATTCGACTGTTTGTAAAAAGAAATATCGTGTCTAATCTTGCTCGGATAACCCTCAACCGCCTTAATCGCCGCATTCTCGACCGTTCGCCAAAATGCCGTTATGGCAGGATTTGAACTCCGCCACTTATCCACGATACCTTGAAGTTCTTCTTCGTCAATACCCATTTTCAAAGCACCCATACTCACCATAGCCCCGACACTTCCGCCGTAACCGAGTGCAAGTTCGGCAATCTTGCCTTTTTGACGTAGCGGATCGCCTTTGTGAATACTTTCAATAGGAACGTGGAACATCTGACTTGCTGACGCCTCGTATATTTTTCCGTGCGTCCGAAACACTTCAAGCCGCCATTTCTCGTCGGCAAGATACGCAATAACCCTTGCCTCTATTGCCGAAAAGTCCGCTACTATAAATCTTCTGCCCTCGCTTGGCACAAGTGCCGTTCGTATAAGCTCCGATAACGTCTGCGGTACGTTTCCGTAAAGCATTTCAAACATTTCAAAATCGCCGTTTTCTACCCATTCTCTTACATAATCAATATTTTTCAAATGGTTTTGCGGTAGGTTTTGCACCTGTACGATTCTTCCCGCCCAACGTCCTGTACGGTTTGCGCCGTAAAACTGCAAGAGTCCTCTTATTCGTCCGTCATCGCAGACGCTCCGCTCCATTGCCTCGTACTTTGTTACAGACGTTTTCGCCATCATTGAACGCAAATATATCACTCTTTTCGCCTTTAGCGATATGCTTTCATCAGCTATAAGCTCCTTTAATTTTTCCTTGTTTAAGCTGTCGATTTTCTGCCCTGTTTCTTCTTCAAGCCACGCCTTTAGTTGCACAACCGATTTCGGATTTTCAAGTCCCGTTATTTTTTGTGCCTCATCATAGCACCTGTCGCTGTATTCCGTATTGAATTTGATTGCATTTTCAACAAAGTTTCGGTCAACTCTTACACCTCTGTCGTTAATTCGTTGGTCATACGTCCACAGTTTTTGTTCACTGTCGCATATCGGAAATTGAGCGAGTTTCTTTTTTATCGCACGTTCCACTTCAACGTCCTGTATGCAGTATTCTTTGAATACCTCCCACTTGTCGGGTGCGTGCGTTGGTAAATTCCTTGTACGTCCGCCGTTCGTCTTTGTAGGCTTACACGGTTTTGAGAAGTAATCAATCAATGCTTTTCCGCGTTTGTCCTTTTGCTCCTCCAAACCGAGCGCAACCGTTACCGCCGAAAGCGAAAGCGGAAGTCCGAGTTCAGACGCTTGTACCGCACTGCACCGCCACTGATTTATGGGCAAATCGATATTAAAATACTTACCGATACACGTTCTTTCAAAGTTCGCGTTATATGCCGTTTTCAATACATCTCCATCCGTCAGTGCGTCCATTACTTCTTTCGGCAACGCCTCACCTTGTGCAAGGTCCGTTATTTTTACTTCTTCATCATCAAACGCATACGCAAATAACAAGATTTTAAAATCGGGGGCATTCGCATAAGCATATACCCCCGATTTAATTAAATCAACACTTCCGTATGTTTCAATGTCGATACTGAGCGATTTCATTTTGTCACCTGTTAATTAAGAAAATCGTCATCTTCATCATACAGTCCCGCAAAGTCGTCCTCCGCAGTATTTCGTCCGCCTAAAGGCTCTCCGTCCCTTGTTTTCATCAAATTATTAAGACCGCACGCAATACCTTTATTGCCGTTGGAGTTAAAGGCGTAAAACGAAATTGACGCATGACCGTAACAACCGCTGTAAAATTCCGTCTTGTCGATTATCGGCTGACGTGACTTGTCCACAATACCCGGTGCGGTTCTGCAGTTTGCGTTGACAAAATAACTGTTTGCATAGTTTTCGTCGTCCTCTCTGTCAGTATCACCGTCACGCAACGGCAACTTTAAATTTGCGGGAATTTTACCGCCGAACTTCGCAATGCCCTCTTGCTTTGCCGCCTCGATTGCATTGTTTATAGCCTTGATTGTCTTTGTGTCGCTTTTCGGAATGATGATACTTACCGAATACTTTTCGTCACCGCCGTTGATTGATGACGGCTCCCAAACGTGTGCATAACTGAATCTTACTTCTCCTGTGATTACCTGTGTCTTTCTTTTTTCCATTGTTATTTCTCCTTTACTTTATATCTTTAAAATCTTCTGCCGCTTTCTCTGCCGAGTTCCATTCGGGACGTTTGTCCTCCGAACGTACAAGCGTCGGCTTTCCCTGCGGTTTTATTACATATTCTCCGAGCAGTTCGTTAAATCTTGCTCTGCCTAAAAGTGCTCCCATTTGGGTGATGTTGAGTATTTCTTTCTTATATATGTTCTTTTCGTCATAACCGGCTTTAATTAATACATCGGCGATTTTGCTGTCGTCCTCCGCATATTTGCGGTTACTTCTTCCCTCAACCACTTTAAATCCCGGATACTTAACGCCGTTATTAAGTGCCTGTTCCAAAGCATAGTCCTTTACGAGTTTCGACCACTTCGCAAGGTTTTCCGCTTGGTCTATTACCTCCGCAATTTCATCTTCGGTAAGCTCCAAAGGCGGTTTGAAAACCATTGCCGCAAGTCTGTTTTTCTCCTCCGCATACGCACGGCATACGGCTCTTGCTTTGCAAAATCCGTCATCACAATGTCGCCCTGCTATACAGTCACCGTCACCGCTGTTCGCAAGTACGGCTTTAGGCTTTAAATCTTCGCCCCACTTAATGAGTTCACCGCGTGTAAGCGTTTCCGTATCAATGTTATCAAGTCGTGGTTGGAATATCGTTAAATTGACCTTATGTATGTCGTATAGGTAGTCGTATTCGCTCAATGCTCCTAAGCCATATATCCTAAGCTGACTGTTCTTGTCTGCCGATACCTTTACACCCTGTCCGTATTTAAGGTCTATTATTTCGATTATTCCGCCGCCGATAATAACGGTGTCGCCTGTACCGAATCCGTCGGGTACCCATTCCGAAAAATCTAAACGGCGTTCAAGATGTATTTGTGCGTCCTTGCATTGACTTTTAATCGCATTGTATCGCTCCAATACAAAATCACGATAACTGTCCGTGTATTCTTCCATATCTTCGGTTATATCAAGCGAACGTATCATTTTATGATACTGCACGCGTGTTATGTGGTTTAAAGCTAATTTCAGCTTTGCCTCACCCAATGAATGTGCGGTAGTTCCCTCTTTTGCATATTCACTGCTTTCGTCAGGAAATTTGCTTTCCATTGCGATTGACGCAGGGCAGTTTATCCACTTCTTTGACCCCGACGCTGAAAGTTTTGCGTGTTCTTCCGGCATTACTTCACATCTCCTATTCTCGTCATCGCCTCTGTGTATCGCTCAGGCGGTATTTCCGTTACTTTGTCGTAACCCATTTCTTGAAGCAGTCCCTTGGCCTTATCTCTGCCCTGCGACTTCGCATATTCACCGAATGCCTTGCGTACTTCCTCTATTGTGTATTCCACTTCGGCGGTATTATCCTCTGTCGGCGTATCGTCTGACGTCTGTTCCTCTCTTACAACGTTCGCCGATTTCTCAACTTCCGCCTTTGTCATCTCCGCAGGTCCCGTCTTTTTGTTGAGTACCGAACATAATCCGTACATTCGGTCGAATACTTCCTTTTTTCCGTCAAAATCTCTCTGTTCAAGCTTAATTACAATTTGCATTGATTTTTATTCCTCCTAATAAAACTCTTGTTTTTTACTTGCTTTTGTGATAAAATTCAGTTACAGATATTTTAATCTGTGTTTTTGTTATTTGACCGTTATTGAGTTGCCGCTCTGACGGTCATTTTTATTGCGACTAAGTATCATCGCATTTACGAAAACACCTACCAAATGCTTTTCATTCAGTGTTAAATCGTTATACATTTTCAGTATTTTCTTCTCATCTGCCACTCTTCTCACCTCCTAATTCTGATATTTTATAGGTTGTCTGTATGCTAAAACTATTCCCCAAGATAATCCGTAACTGTACGGATACTGCAATACCTCTTTGAATAGGTCATACCACGCTTTTTCCTTTTCGTATGCGTCGGCTTCTTCTTCCGTAAGTCCGTCGCGTTCATCGTCACATACTGCGTCATCATCATCTATGCACGCCCAATCATCGTCGATACAGGCGAAGTCATCATCACGACAAGCAAAGTCATCGTCTATGCACGCCAAATCGTCAAATTCGTATTTCGTCATAGCCGTTTAATTATCTCCGCTGATAATCTTTGCGACACTCATTTCAAGCGGGTGCTTTGACTTGATACGATTTGTTATCCCGTATCCTTTTGCTATGTATGCCTTAACCGACTTGTTGTCATCGGCGTTTAAAACCACTACATCATCTCTGCCCGTCATTACTACATATTTGTTCATTTGGAAATATTCCTTTCACCGTTATTTTCTGTTTTGCGTGTCCTCTACACTCCTTGGCGAATGCGTTAATCATTGGAAATACTTCTCTGTGGAAATATTCTTCCGTTTTCTCATTCTCCGTTTTTGGTTTTCTTTTTAGCATTTTTTATGTCCCTTTCTGCCAATTTCCAACTTATGATTAACCCTACACCGAAACTAATCAGTGCAATTCCTATTGTGTTCATTTGTTTTACCTCTCTTTATCCTGTGAGCTTGTCCTATCATCGGAGCATTAAGCTCCTTTTTCTTTGTTTGCTTGAATAGCATTGTACTCGTCAATCATCTTCTGCGACGGCTCAACCGTTACATCACCGTACCCAAGCATATGATACATATTTTCTATATGAGGTTTCCAATGCTGAAAACGCTCATAAGCAGGTCTGTCTTGCCAACTTCCTACCACTTCAACGTGTACTTTAGGTTGCTTTCTCGGCTTTCTTGCCTTTTTGGTCTTTTCCGCCTCCATAATCTCCACCTCCTGCTTTAATCTATGTATTTCATTTTTTGTCCTATTACTTTGTACTAAGCGATCTGCTCCTGTTCCATTATCGGAAGTATACCCTCGCTCTTTAACAATGCATAAATAAACAATCTGCCTTTTTGTGTCCAATATGTATTTACTTTAGAATGTTGCTTGCCGTCATTTCCGTTTACAGTGTGTGTCTTTGTGCTTGTATAGCCTTGCTCCGCATATTCTTTGTACAGTAGCCATATTTTACCTTGTTTAAATTGTATCTTGTGTTCTTTTAAGAAATTGTTTAACCATTTTGCCGACTTACCGTAATCCTTTGCTATGACAGTGACTGATAATAAATCGGGACAATTTAAAACTAAATCATAATATGACGCCTTTGGTTGAAGTTCCATAATCTGCTGTTCTTGAACTTTAACAGTGGTGTTTAGTTTCTTATTTTTCTCTCGCTCCAATTTTAATGCCGTAAACGCCTGTATAGCCAAATCGGGATTTTCCAATAGTTCTTCGGTCGCATACATTCCCGTTTTGCGTATTGCCGGTAATACATCAGCCGTAACCCAATGCTTAAACTTCTTCGCATTCGGCATTTTGCTTGATAGGATAAGACTGTACAAACCCGATTCGTTTATAATGATTGTTTCTTTATTCTGATTACCGTCAAAAAGCATGACCTTATGTCTATCTTCTTCATCTACATGACGGTTAATATCTCGACTACCGTTTTGGTACTCGAGGATTTCCGCTACATCCTTACCGACAAACATAATCTCTCCGTTTACTGTTGTTGTTCTTACAGAGCCAAACTCTGCATTTTCAAATACCTTTAATTCTTCCATAACTTTAATTTTCCTTTCTTATATTACCTACGTCGATTGTATTTTTTAACCATTTGTGCTATAATCATCTCGGAAGGAGGTGATTATAATGACAACAATATTTGTACATTTCTTAGACTTAAAAATTAATAAGTCAATCGAATTTAATTATATCCCGCATATCGGAGAAAAGTTTTCACTGTCCGAAAACGGAGATATATACGTTGTAAAGGATATACTATACAATAATTTTTCTTGCCCATATAAAATTGAATTGTATGTATCAAAATCAACACTTAATAGCTAACAGCTATATTGATACCCTTTTACAAGTGGCTCCCACTGTGTTTGTTTGCTTACACTTACGGGAGCTATTCTTTTATAACCACCGTCACAATTATAATCGGCATTCTTATTTGAAATAATCTTACTACTTCCTACATAGTAATAATCACCTGTATGACGATTTTGTGATACGTATAAACACAATGCTTTTTCTTCATCTGCATATATCACATGAAGAAGAATACCGTTATCGAGCTTTATATACTCATCTTTCTTAAATTTCATAATTCTCACCTACTTTCTTATATTACCTATGCATAGTTGCTTTTAGGAAACTAATTCAGCAAAAAAAATATTCATTATTTTTTCTTCATCTAATCCAAGAATAGACGCAATCTTTTGAATTTCTTCTTGCTTAAAGCTTGTTTCCCCTTTTAACCTGCTATATAGGCATTTTTTTGATACACCCAATCTCTCTGCAAGTTGCGGTTTTGTTAAACCCTTTCTTGCAATTTCTGCATTTAAGTCGTCTATGTTCATTTTATCACCTCTTTCTTTGTTTCCTTTAGGATACTTCTATGATAGCATATAATTCTTACTCTGTCAACCCCTTTAGGAAACTTTTTAAAACTTTTTTGAAAAAATAGTTGCTTTTTTGAAACTGTTATGTTAATATGTATTTATAGAAAAGGGGTGTTTACATTGGATATAGGAACAATTATAAGAAATAGACGTTTAGAACTTAATTTAACCCTTGAGGAAATAGGAAATGCCGTTGGGGTTAGCAAAAGTACAGTTCAAAAGTGGGAGAATGGTTTTATATCTAATATGAAAAGAGATAAAATCTCTGCATTAGCAAAGGTTTTAAATATTAATCCAGTTACTTTAATTACAGGTGAATATCCTGTTTCTCTACCAGAGGGAGCAGTACCATACAATCCTGTAATGCACAGAATACCTATCTTAGGAGATATTGCGGCAGGATTACCGATATTTTCGGAAGAAAATTATGAGGGATATACTTATACAGAATTAAATCATGGTGGTAAATATTTTGCTTTAAAAGTAAAGGGCGATAGTATGACCGCCGCAAACATTCCCGACGGAAGTCTTGTAACTGTTCGTGTACAACCAACAGTTGAAAACGGTGAAATTGCCGCTGTTCGTGTTAATCACGATACTTTTACGATAAAGCGCTTTAAGCAAGAAAAAAATATTGTCATGCTTATGCCTCAATCTTATAACCCCGAACATCAAACACAAATTTATGACTTAAAACAAGACGATGTTGAGATAGTAGGAAAAGTAGTTGAATGTAAAGTCGGTTTTTAATATTTATACAGATTAACAAATTGTATTTTTTAGAAATATAAAACAAGGAAGTGATGATATTGAATGAATTAGAACAAATTCACAACCTAAGTAAAGCACACAAGATACAAATGACAGACCACGCATTAAAACGAGCTAACGAACGTTCGATAGATATTCTTACCGATATACTTCCGGCATTAAAGCGATGCGAAATAATCGAAGAATATCCAAATGATTATCCATACAAAAGCTTCCTCGTAATCGGTAAAACATCAAGCGAAAAATATATACACATAGTTTGTGCCATAGGAGAAGATGTTGTTTGGATAATAACAGAATATTTCCCGAATAATATAGAATGGGAAAAAGACTTTAAAACAAGAAAGAAGGGTTTATAAAATGAAATGTCTATTATGTAAATCAAGTACAGAAAATAAGCTTACAAATTATATTGCAGATTTGGGGAATTGCATTATTGTTATACACAACGTGCCTACTCAAGTATGTACACAATGTGGCGAAAAATCATATTCATTCGACGTTTCTGTTCGTATTCAAGAATTGATAAACCAAGTGAAAAATATTGTTTCGGGTATTGCTGAATTGAATTATTCGGAAGTTGCTTGATGTTATAAGGAAGTGATGATATTGGAAATAATAAAATATTACGGTAGTGATGAAACGAAAACCGAATTTATCAATCATGACAGTGAGCCGTTAATGGCGGTAATTGCACACGACCGCTCACACGCTGTTGTTTCGTTGCTTGACGAAGGGTGTGAACATCATTTGTTATTGGCAAAGGCTCTTGACAAATACAATATAGATGAATATTTCAGAATTATTTTTGATAACGAAGGTGCAGATTGGACTTTTGTATGCCCACCTAATTACAAAAATATAGCTAATAAAGAAAAACGTATAACAGAATTTTTTAATGACGGTGTTGACGCTATAACCGAATTTCTAAAACAAATCGGTTATGATGTGCCCATTAACGTCCCAAGACGTTACCGCAGACATATGGACTATTTGAAAAATTCAGAGTATTAAAGAGGTTTTTATATATAAAATGTATCAAAATCGTAATTAATTTATCAAAATAACCGATTTTTAATAAATCAAATTCAAAATTATATTTTTGACGATTTTGTTGACGTTGACAAAATCGCAATGAATATTCAAAGGAGGGATACAAATGAAAGAAATAGATATCGAAGAAGTGCGAAAACGATGTGAATCAGACCAAATAAAATGGTCACTTCACGCATTTAAGCGTTTGCGTGAACGTAATATATCTAAAGATGATTACAAAAACAGTATTTTCACAGGCGAAATAATCGAACACTATCCACAGTCAGCAAGACTTCCAAGTTGTTTAATTTGCGGTCAAAGTCTTAAACAAATGCCGTTGCATAATGTAACAGGCTATGATGAAGAATATTTGTATGCTGTAACCGCATACTATCCCGAACCGGATAAATGGGAAAATGATTTTAAAACAAGGAGAGTGAAATAATATGACTTGTTTCTTTTGCCGAGGCAATGCAGAACAGACAACAACAGAATATATTGAAAAAATTGATAATTTCGTTGTTGTGATTAAAAATGTACCTTGCGAAAAATGTACACAATGCGGAGAAGAATATTTTTCTAATGAAACAGTTGAAACCCTTGAAAAAATTCTTGATAGCGTGAAAACTTTTTCAAGCACCTTAACCGTAACAGTTATTGATTATATTGATACCGCAGCTTAAATAAAAAAATTCCCCTGCCTGCTCCAACAGTTGAGGGAAAAAGAATAAAGTGCATTTATACACATATGTCACGCTCCCCACGGAGCGTGTGAGTTGAAATATAACACAAGAAAGGAAGATTTACGATGAATGTAGCCATGTATTTACGAAAATCGAGAGCGGACGAAAACAATCCGCTTGAAACACTTGAACGTCACAAAGAAATTCTTCTTTCTTATGCAAAGGACAATAATTTAACGGTCATTGACATATTTGAAGAAGTGATAAGCGGAGGAATGTTATACAACAGAACTGAAATGCTGAAACTGCTTGACGCTATCCCCTCACACATATATGATGCGGTATTATGTATTGACCTTGACCGTTTAGGGCGCGGAAGTGCCGCTGACAGTGAAAAAATCTTTGACGTTCTTAAAGAAAACGATGTAAAAATTATTACGCTCAAAAAAATATATGACCTCAACAACGAGTATGACGAAGATTACAGCGAATTTGAAATGTTTATGGCTCGCAAGGAGCTTAAATTCATCACTCGTCGAATGAACAGAGGACGTATCAAATCAATCAACGACGGTTGCTTTGTGTCGGGTGCTCCGTTTGGTTATCGAAACGCCATAATAAATAAAAAGCACACGTTGGAAGTATATGAACCGGAGGCAAAATATGTTCGTATGATATTTGATATGTATGTAAATCAAAGTATGGGTATTACTTCAATAAGCCGTCAGCTTGCAAATTTGGGCGTCTTGAGCAAGAAAAATACACCGCTCCACCCCACCACAATCGCCCGTATGCTCCGAAATCATACTTACATAGGTAAAATAGTGTGGAACAAATCAAAGTCTGTTAAAGGCAAAAATACGCAAGAAAAAACGAGTAAAGATGATTGGTTATATGTTCCCGGACTGCACGAGCCGATAATTGACGAGAACACGTTCAATAAAGCACAAGATATTATAAATCTGAAATATAAACCGCCTATGCGTACAGGCACGTTGCAAAATCCGTTTGCAGGGCTTTTAAAGTGTGCTAATTGCGGTCGGGCAATAGTTATCAATACTTCTAACGAAACTGTTGAAAAATACCGTCTTTGCTGTCGTACACTTGGTTGTAATAAGGCATCTGCATTGAGTATTGTAGAAGATAAAGTATTTGAAGTGCTTACAAAGGAATTTAAAGATATTGAATTGTCTTTGAAAAATATCCGTCAATCGCATAATAAAGATAAACTTTCCTGCCTTGATACAATAGCCACTTTGGAAACAGAATTAAAAAAACTTGATAAACAACAACTCCGTCTGTATGACTTGCTCGAACAGGAAGTCTATACAAAAGAACTTTTCCTTGAACGCAATAACGCAATTTCAGATAGAAGAAAAAAAATTAATGCCACGATAGCACAGGAACGTGAAAAATTTAAACTTGTGGATACATCTTCCATCGAAGAACGACTCCCCCTTTTGCGTGAACTTCTCACTAATTACCACTCTCTTTCAGCCGCCGAAAAAAATTCCATTCTTAAAAATTTCGTAAAAAAAATTGAATATAAACGTGAAAAATCCGCTCCCGAGGGCGATATTTTCTTGAAAATCTATTATAAATAACTTTTTACCCGCCTTATGTATCTTGTTGCCATAGCTGTCGCCATAGCAATCCATAATATTCCGGAAGGAATTGCTACGTCTGTACCGATATACTACTCAACAGGCAGCAGAAAAAGAGCATTTATAGTATCGTTTTTTTCGGGTATTACGGAACCTTTAGGTGCTATAATCGGTTATTTAATTTTACGTCCGTTTTTCAACGATGTCGTATTCGGTATTTTATTCGGAATAATCGCCGGAATTATGGTATTTATTTCAATAGAAGAACTTTTACCGATGGCACGTGAATATGAAAAAAGCAAAGTCACTATTATAGGCGTCATACTCGGTATGGCAATAATAGCGCTCAGCTTACTTTTGTTTCTATAAATTTTACACAATATATAAACAATAGTTATTTTAAAAAAATATATACTATAATAGTTTGAAAAGAAAAATTCTATACTATAAAATACAAATTGGTGAATGCTATGAGCTATAATATTGGACTAAGGCTGCGCAATTTACGCAAAACTGCACGCCTGTCACAGGAACAAACTGCTTTAGCCGCTAATATCACTCCCGCCTATTTAGGTCAAATAGAGCGGAACGAAAAAAATCCTACAATTCTGACGATTGAAAAGTTATGTACGGTATTCAACATTTCGCTTTCGGAATTTTTCTCAAACCACAAACCCGCAAGCAATGATGACGCATTTTTAAACCGTATCAATGCTATGCTTTCAAATCGCAGTGATGTTGAAAAGGAAAAGATATATCGCTTGGTTAAAACAGCATTGTCCCTTAGTGATACAGAATAAACGGAGTACAGTTTTGTGTACTCCGTTTATTTTATTATATTCGCGTGCTTGGGCTAAATTGTCAAAGTGAAGTTAGGGTTTTGACAGACACTTCCTAATACTTTTTTGAGCTGCATACTTTTTTGTTTTTCGTGCATTATTTTTTACACACATTTACCAATGCCGCGATACTAATGATAATAGCAATATCCGTTCTCAATTTTTCTGTCAAGTTTCTCGTTACAAAACACACGCAAATCATATACTTTTCATATAATGTTTTCAAACGTGCCGAAAACATTCTTGAAAAAGGTTAGCATCGAACAAAAGTCGTTACGAATGTTCTTGCAAATAAGTAGCCGACGTGAACATGACCTTTTGCTACTAAGAAAGAGTAGTTGTATAAGCGCACTCTGCTTTTTTACAAAAAAACAGAGTAAGCGATATAACGCTTACTCTGACGTGGTGCGGATAACAGGATTTATTTTTACTATTTTACCCTTATTTTATTACCCTCTAAAATTATTCAAAACACTACTGTTTAAGCCGTTCTCGCCACTTTTGACTTATTTCGTCATTCACATAAAATTTGTACATTTTTCGTGTAAACGTGTAAAAAACGTGTACAAAAATCACTATATTAATGCACTATAAAATCTTCAATCACATCTTGCAAATGGCATGATGACAATTCGTATTTGTTCAGCCTGTCTATCAGCTCCGCCACTTCTTCCTTATTCGGTGACCAATCTTTGACAGACACTTCGTCACACTTAATGCCGTATGTGGGCCCTTACTACTCCGCCGATATTCTTTTCTTCTTGATATTAAGTGCTTTTGCGATTACAAGGGCAACAGATGTTTTTTCTGTTATAATAAGGTTCAAAATAAATTCCTCCTTTAAACACAAAAACATCACTCAAATTAATGAGTGATGTTTTTACTATTGATTTACTATTTACTTTTCTTTCTTATCCGAATTGGCTGTAAATATTTCATGGCCAACCAATTTGTAATGTCGGGAAGATTTTTCTACTTCCACTATGTTTTCCCCTTCATTAAGTGAAGTAATCATTCTTGGAGAAGGCTTGCTACCTTTCGCAGTAACAACTTTCGACCAATCAATCTTTTGTTCTTTTGGGTCGTTAGACATTTTTTTACCTCCTTTGTATTATAGTGAAACATATATAATTGTTGCAACTAACATTACTATCACACCATAGAGTGATCGTCTAAATGTTTTTGCCCGATTTTCATTGACTTGTCTATGCTGACAAATTATATCTCGATATGTAAAAATGATTCGCGCTAATGCATTAATACGATTTTCTGTAAGTAATACTTCATCAATATTTCTTACCTCAAAATTATGGTGTTGCTTTACTGTTATAGTTTTTATCAAATAGAACATTGTAAACGCTAAAGATAAGTAAACTAAAAAACAAGATACGATTTTCATTAAAATACCAAAAGTCAATGGAATAGACAACAAATGTATTATTCCTTTAATTTGAACTCTGTCAAATAGAAATGTACCAAGTGTTCCTACTAGTGCTAAAAAAATACCTGCACGATTTTCAAAACTAACTTTTTTATTTCTTTCTATTTCATATTCATTTTTAACAACCTCGAAATATTCGGAAAGTGCCATACTATCAATACTCATTCCGTTGGAAAAATTTGTAGATGAGTTTTCGGAACCATTTGATATATCAACGTATGATGCAATTTCGTTTTCTGAATTTGCAACATTGCTATCAATTGTATTATTATTTTCCATTTTTACACCTCATAACTATATATTTTTATTTCTTCAATATCACGACCAAATAATGATATTGAAGAGTATAATTTTTTACCTTTTCTTTATTTTATCTTTATCTACCCAAAATCTAAACACCTTTAGACCATATGTAGAAGCATAAATTCTTACTCCATTACGAGTAATATATGGTGTATAAATCCACATACTATCATCTCCCTTTTCAAAAAATATCTATAAAGATAAAATTCTACTTGCAAAAGAATAAAATATGTGGTATAATATACATGAATAATTATTATAACTTTGGTCAACATATTTTTTCTTTTGCAGAGAATATTGTTGTCTATTGCTTGCCAAATCGCTTGCTATGCGATTTGGTTTTTCTTTTCATTCTATTTTTATTATTCTTTATTTCTTTGCGAACTATCTCTAATCTTTTTTTTGCATTCGACGAATCAATTAAACACTTTCGACCAATCTCTTTGTAATTTTTTGCATTTTTCACTAAATCAAAGGGCATCATAAGTTCGTAAGCGAAAATATCCGCCTGCCATTCCACGCTATATTCTTTAGGCATTTTTTCATTATATATACTTTTCGCAAAACATAACATATTACTTGTATGCATAATGTAATGTCCCAATTCGTGTGCCATGATTATACGATAAAATCCGTTTCTATTGCATGCCCCATCGTAGACAGTTTCTCGTACTACAATTTTATGATATTCCGGATATGTCTTAGCGTAAACTCCTTTTAATTGGTTATCAGGTACTATTTCAAGCGTAAAATCATCATCTAAAAATCTTAGCACTCGTTCAATAAAACACATTATCGGAAATGGTTTAGAATCTGAAATTTTAAACGTTTTCCTAATATTCTGTACAATTTGTCTTATTTCTAGTTTCTTTCGTGGAATGGCTGAATATTGACTCAATGATATATCCTCCTTTATTTTAAATACATTTTTATTTCGTTGATAGCCTTCTTGTCTAATCTTTTCAGTCTTTTTGCAAATGCAAATGCTAAATCTTGTTGTTCTGCAGACGCATTTTTTAAGTTCAATTTGATACAATCAGTTGATTTAGTTTCAGCTAATTCTAAATCTACTTTTGTTTTTGTATCTAGATTATAGATTGCAATTATTTTTTCAGTAAATTCCTGTGGAATATTTCTTTTTCCATTTTCGATTGCCGATAAATATGAACTTGTAACATCTAATTTAGAAGCCATATCTTTTAGTAATTCACCACTATTCATTCGTATAATCCGCAGCACCTTACCGTACTCTGTTATTTTTCCTCCCATAATTAACACTCCTTTCGTTATCATTATAATAACACAGCAATGTTGATTTGTCAACAGTTTTGTTGATTATTTTTTAAGTGTGTTTATTTTTTAATAAGGGTGGCATTACACCACCCTAAAAACTACTTATTATACAAACCACATCTGTACTCTCTACAGATTGCACGCAAATCCTTGTAAGACAGCCCAAGACGACCGTTTTCGTCGCCTTGCACTGCTCCGCAGTCCATAGCCGCCTGTACTGCCGGTCTTGCCCAATCGGGCATATTGTCGTCGACATAATCATAAACCATTGTAGTTTGCACCACGTTTACCAACTGTTGATTTACATTACGCAAATCATTTATTTCCGCCGCCTGTTTTTCGATTAATGATTTTAATTCATTGTACTGTTCCATAGATAATTCCTCCTTATATTTCATATTTTTAATCTCATCCAATGGATAATATCTTCCGGGGCAATTACTATCGCCAATCTCTCTGTGTCCGACTATCTTCGCATTTGGATAATAATTCTTTTTGAGATATTGACATAACTCGATAATAGATTTCTTTTGTGCTTGTGGCATTGTCTTTTCCTTTGTGTGATAATCGCCCTCAGCACAAATTCCGACCGAACAACTATTCATTCCCTGTACATGTGCACCGACAACGTTTATCGGTCTGCCACGATAAATTGTGCCGTCCTTACGCACAAAGAAATGATAACCGATGCCTGTCCAACCGTTTGCTCTATGCCAACTATGTACATCTTGTGCGGTGCATGTAACCGCCTCTGCGTGATGTAAAACTATATAATCGGTCTTGGAACGATTCGAAAAACCGCCACTCCAATTATACTTTTCTTCAATTATCTGCATTGTCATCACCTCTTAACTGCAACAATATATCTTTCAACTTTTGTGGCATTCTCGGGTAAATTACCGCCACATTCTCCAATACGCTTATACCCTCATTCGCTATGTAAAACATAATCACAATCTCACGAATTGCAACGTTATCACCTGTAATCTGTTGCAGGACGTTTGATAACGCTACTATAATTAATATAGTAATCTTTTTGAGTAATCCTTTAAACCCAATCTCAC
>OLNH01000650.1_pt1 | contig 26433 bp, 30 predicted proteins | sample 1643101 | NCBI WGS metagenome assembly OLNH01 (sample SAMEA3136758, study PRJEB25190) | human gut metagenome | biome: human gut; feature: human-associated habitat; material: faeces | place: Austria | collected 2013
CTTTACCAGCCGGAATCTGTAATTTGATATATCCTGTTACTTTCTTTGCCATTTTTCGGCACCTCCTATGTGGTATTGGCGGGGGTTTATGGTCCCTCCCACGATATTGTTACCTTTGCTTGTTACATCTGTTTGATTTCTGCGAAACTAATTTCTACCGGCGTTTCGCGGCCGAAAAGTTCAACATTGATCGTTGCTGTCTGTTTCTGCACATTAAGGGCAGTGATAACACCAACGGTATCTTTCCAGGCACCGCCTGTGACAACAACTGTATCACCCTCTGCGAAATCGACCTGAATTTCCTCTTTCTTGATACCAAGAGGAAGCATCTCTTCCTCGGTCAACGGTACCGGCTTGGACCCTGGTCCAACGAAGCCTGTCACACCTCTGGTGTTACGGACAACATACCATGTATCGTCATTCATAACCATGTTGAGAAGTACATAGCCAGGAAACATTTTCTTCTGAACCTGTTTCAGAGCCCCGTTTTTCAGCTCAGCCACTTCCTGCAGCGGAACACGAACTTCAAGGATCTGGTCTTCCAGGTGTCTGTTTTCGATGGTTTTTTCAATATCGACTTTTACTTTGTTCTCATACCCGGAATAAGTATGAACAACATACCATTTCGCTTCTGACATACAATCACCTTATCCTTATTTCATTAAAAGATTAATGCCTTCGAGAATAAATGAATCCATGACGCTGATCAGTACGCAAAGCACGATCGACACGCAAACTACCACGATAGTCTGCTTAATCAGTTCATTGCGGTCTGTCCAGACAATCTTCCTGAATTCTGACTGAAGTCCCTGAAACCAACTCTTCTTCTGGCTCTTGCCAGCAGATTTTTCATTTCCTTGCATAGCCTGACCTCACAATTCTCTGTGAGTAACTGTTTCGTCCAGTTACCTTGGATTACTTTGTTTCCTTATGCAGAGTGTGTTTGCGGCAGAACTTACAATATTTCTGAGTTTCCATTCTCTCAGGATGGTTCTTTTTCTCCTTAGTCATATTGTAGTTACGCTGCTTGCACTCGGTACATGCTAATGTAATCTTAACGCGCACAACTTCCACCTCCAGTGTTTTCATTTGCATGGTCATTTTCCTCATGCCTGACGATGTATCCGTCATCTTTTCGGGCATAAAAAAAAGACCTAACTTCCATGTCGCTTGTCAAGTTTATCACACATGACATGCTCAAGTCAAGTCTTTTCTTATATTTATGCCTATATTGTTTATTGTAAAATTAAAGCGTAATAAGAAATGAGCGAAAAACAGTTCACACGTGTGAACTGGAAAACAAGAGAGGATAGGCGAACATGAACGAAAAAAAATATTATAGGGTTTCATTTGGAAAATACGGTTGTAGTTACGGAAGATGCTTCGATACTAAAGCAGAACGTGATAAATTTGCAGTTGATATGATAAAGGCAGGTTTTAAAGTTTTTGTTTATGAAAGTTAAAAGAAACAATGTTCAAACGGTGCAAGACTATAAACAAAGAGAGGACAGGCGAAAAGATGTTTACGGCGTGGATTTTAAACTCAGCAGGTGACACGGTAAGACAATTTGATGATTGTATGAACATTTCCGTTCTTACTGAAAACCAGATGCAAGAACAGTTCCCCGAAATCATTGATGCAATCGGCTTTTGCAGTGATTATGTTGTTATTGTAGATTCGCAGGGGCGACATTTTTATCCTTTGTACATCTACAGCGTCAGCATAGGTTAAGAGATGGATTTATTGACATTGGTTCGGCTTTTCTTGGTACTCGGTAACATCTGTTACATATTGGCAATCTTGACATTTATTAAGCGTCATTTGCCAAAAGTACAGATAAAAGAAAAGAAGAAAGATACAGAGGTAAAAGAGGATGGGCGAAAAGATGAATAAAGAGCAGGTAACAATTCCGGTTGTTGCAGATATTGAAAATGCGGAAATTCCCGTATTTGGTAAGCGTGACACAGCTTTATACAACAAGCTGAAAAACAATATTGAAAAAGGATTCACAAAAGCAAGTGCCGCATACGTAGACATAGCGTGTGCACTCTGGCAGATTCATCACAATGAATATTACCGAATTGGCAATTACAAGAACATTGCCGAATTTGCCCTTGATGCTTTCGAGATTAAGAAAACAGCAACACACAACTACATCCGTGTAGTTGAGAAGTTTGGAAACATTGCAGACGGTAAAGCCACAGGTTTGCAGGATGCTTACAAAGATTTTAAGTGTTCACAGCTTGTAAACATGCTTTCTTTTACCCCAGAGCAGATCGAAGCGGTTCAGCCCGACTGGTCAGTGCGCAAGATTATAGAGTTTGGTAAACAACCCCTTGCAATCGAGAGTGAAGAAACAGAGGATTCGCAGGAAATCATTGATTCCGAAGCTACAAACGTAGAGGATATGGAAGAGTCCGAAGCTATGAACTCCCCAGAGGTTGAAACTGGCAGGGTCCCGCTTACGATTTGCAACAGCTTCGAAGAACTTTTAAGTTGTCGTGAACAGATGGAGAACGTCTACAACGATATGAAAAATGATAACCATTTCAAAAATAAAAAAATCCGCTATGTATTAGAACTTATCTATGAATAAGGTGACTGCGGAAACATAAGAAAGAGAGGATAAAACACTATGACACTTTATACAACAATGGACAATGCAGTAACAGTTATCAGCAAAACAGCAACCCCTTACGCCGTAGACGGCAATGCAGGAATTACCTACAGACTTGTTATCATGGATGGTGACGACGTGGAAAAAGTAAAGGTTGTTGATGAAAACGCTTACAACAAATTCGAAAAAGGCAAAGACTACATTCTTACGGGACAGGTTAACATCAATAACGCCCGTTGCGGAGAGTGGAAAGTCAATGGCTTCGTCAAGTTATAATTGGTATTCAGTTCACACGTATGAACTTGGATATATAGGGGGTGGGGTTTCGCCTATCCCCCACTCTCAAAATGGAGAAATGAAAAATGGCAGAGTTTACAGACGCGGCAAATGCCGTTGACAATACAGGTTTTTCTGATTCCCTAGGGGATGCGACAACTTCCACTCCACAGGGGATCCCAGATTCCACAGCCACAGCAAACACGGGGGATTCTTCCCCCGTTCCACCTGATACGACAGGTACAGACACAGTTACAACGGGTGACACTGCGTCCCCTACGGATTCCACACAGGATTCCACAGGGGACGCAGTACCAACCCCCACTCCAGAAAATCAGGACACCTACACCCTGTTACAACAGTTGCAAACCGAACAGCAGGAGTACCAGACGCAGGTCTTAGAAACCGCCCAGACTCTTACAGAGCAGGCAAAGAACACGCTTTCGTGTCTGGTGTTAACAGTTGTTTTAATCGGTTTTCTGTCTGGTTTGGTTCTTGCCCGTTCCGTCTGGCGTAAATTTTAATAATGTTCCACAGCCACAACAGTTCACACGTGTGAACTATTTCACGTAGGGACAAAGAAGCTAGGCTTGTATGTTACACTTCCAATAGCCTACCCTATGCCGCAGGGCGAGACAAAGAAGCTAGGCTTGTATGTTACATTTCCAATAGCCTACCCTATGCCGTAGGGCGAGACAAAGAAGCTTTATTATTCACACAGCCATAGCAGTTCACACGTGTGAACTGAAAAGGAAAAAACAATGCAGATTGATTTTATTCGTTTACAAGAGGTATTAAGATGGCTTTATCTGGCATTATTTGCACTGTGTTCACTGATTCTGTACAACCTTTATCACAGGTGACAGAATCCCCCGTTATTTCAGACGGGGTAACACAAGCTACAACATTGGCTTCTGACTTCGCAAGCCAATATATGAATATGGATTTTATCACGGAGATTCTCGTAACCTATGCCAAAGCTTTTGCTTTAGGCTTTGCGTTCTCTACTCTGTTAATCCTAGCTACTTACGGTGTGTTTAAAGCCCTTGGCTTTATTCATATATATTAAAAATCTTACAGGAGGGAAAACAATGGAAAGTATTAATACAGCTTTTACCACAGCCGTTGGTACAATCAAAACTGACACAATTTCCATGATTGAGACTGCACTTCCGGCAGGTCTTGCAATTGCAGGAATCATGATCGCTGTCAGACTTGGCATTAACTTCTTTAGAAGTATTGCCAACTAAGAGTCGCTTAGACTCCTCATATTAACTACAGTTCACACGTGTGAACTGTAGTTACTCCTTAATAAAAGGTTCAACAACAATTAAATAAACCGAAATAGTTAGATTCTATGAGTTTTTCGTGTTACAAAACATTAACCCAAATCTAAACGGGCTATTCTTTTGGCATTCCGTCCCCCTGACTGGGAATGTCTCCCCCTTGTCAAGTGTTTTACTCTTTTCCACGGTTTTTCGGAAAAGGAAGAAAACACTTTACAAGGTTCAGAAAAAGAAGAATGACACAAAGAGGGGCTTGGCAGTCTTTACTGTTAAGCCCCTCTTGACTACAAGGGGTTTTATGTTTTTGGTTTTGGCTTTGCTCCCCTCTTCCAGTTAGTTCACACGTGTGAACTACTTCACACAGAGACAAAGAAGTTAGGTTTGTACATCACGCTTTCAATAGCCTGTCTTATGCCGTAGGGCGAGACAAAGAAACTAAAACCCCCTCTTTCTGGGAATCGGGCATAAAGAGGGGGTTTGGGGGAGATTGAAGGAATGGTACCTAAAGCAAAACCAAGACCCAAACCATAAAGAAACACAGAACCATGATAATTGAATAAGTATTAAAAGCCCTGTCTTGATATATTATGCAATATACTATATAATATAGTTGGAATTAATTGTTATGGATGGATGAAAGAAAAAGGGGGGTTATCATGTGGAAAGATATAAAAGAAATATTGTTTGATTTTCTAAAGGGGTTTCGTTGGTATTTACTGTTTATTCCTTTTTTCATTATTCTTTTTATTTTAAGTAAGTTCAATCTCACGTTTGGAATGGTTACAGTTTTAGTTGCTTTATTGTTCCTTTTGTTTGTCCCTTTTATTTTCGCATTTGGTACTATACTTTCTTTTATTTTTAATACTGACGAACGGGAGTATAAAAAACATAAAAGGAAAAAATTGAGAAAAAAATAGTTGTTTATTTACAGAGGGCTTCGGCTCTCTTTTTTTATTGTTTGAAAAGGATGTGATTTGTTGAAAAAGTTTATTAGTATTTTCCTCTGTACAGTTATTTTTACTGTTAATGTTATATTTATGCCATATGCAACAACTGTTTATGCTTCAGACCTTGTAGATAATGTTGTTAAATCCATTTCTTTCGATAATATTGTTAAAATGGTGAAGTCCCTATATAAAGTAGGTTATAATGTTGCTACTACTGGCTCTGGTGATGGTGCTGTTTCTTCAAAAGCCCTCGATAGTATCTGGGGTGAAGATTCCGTAGTTAATAAATGGTTACAAACTAAATTATTTCCTTTTATGGACTCTAGCAGAAATATAGACCTTACTAAAGATAACTGTCCAATTTCTTATAATAATGAAAAACAATTAGTTGAATTTAATCCTACTTTTACAAATGAATTAAATCAGGCGGTGCAAGATAATGTCCACGCCTTAGATGGCTATTATCTCATTGAACCTACAAAAGAACTTTCATTTCAAAATGTTTTTGGTGATGTAGAATTTAAGTCTGAAGAAGTTTTAGGACTTGCTAAAGAAATGATTGCTAATAGTTCAACTCTCTATTCTGATTTTAAGGCAGGCAAAAACAGTAGATTACTTCGCTTGACAAATGATTATTTATTGTATTTAGATAGTTCATCTTCTCTAATTTACTGTTGGGATTCTATTAATTATCCTAGTGCTTCTCAGGGCTCTAGGGGTATTGGTGGTTTTTTTCTTAATTTAAACAATAATGAAACAAGTCAACCGACTATGTGGGGCGGAATTACACGTGGTTATGTTTCTTACTCGCTTACTTTGGAGACTTTACAAAATCAACTTTATTCATATTATGGTAACCCTTTTAAGGTTTTTTATTCTTTTCAAGACGCAAAAAATTATCTCAATAAAGGTAGAACTTACGTTCCACAACTCCCTTCCGGCGGTTTCAAAATCAATATTAAATATATTAACAACAGTGTGAATTATCCCGATATTAATGTTAATCTTGATAGCCTTTTAGGAAAAGTAGAAACGGATGTTCAAGCGGACTTGGATTTAACCTTAAAAAATTATTTAGACCATTTAGCTGATATTACAGATGGCGGCGGCACAACCAACCCAACCCCAACCCCTAGCGGCGGCGGCTCTGGTGGTGACTTCGGAGATGGCACAACACCAACCCCAAAACCAGACTTTTCTGACGGTTCCCTAACCGACACAAACACTCTGTTGCAAAAAATACTCGACAAACTTACAGAGTTTAGCACAAATCACGACAAATTAGCAAAAACCATAACCGACTATATACAAAAAAATGACGGTAAACTAGAAGAAATCTTACTAGCCATACAAGCTCTATCAGACGGTAAAACCGAGACAGAACAAAACGGCTGTAAATACGACTTTACCGCCCTTTCGGAATACTTAACAAAACTCTGGAATGACTCAGATCGAAAGTTTGACGAAATGGTGAAGTTACTGGAAGAAAACAACAAATATCAACAAAAGCTTGTAGATTCCCTAAACGAAATTAAAGCCCTGCTTATAGCTGACACTGTAATGGATTTTTTCAAAGACCGCTCACAGGAAACGGCAAACAAAGCAAAAGACAAGTTCCCTACTTCTATTCCTTGGGATATATCTTTAGTTTTAAACTCTATGTCAGCCGAACCCAAAAACCCTAAATTCTCTTTACCAATCAAAATAGAATCTTTCAAAATCAACGAAACCATAGACATAGATTTATCTACAGATGAATGGGAAAAACTTGCGAAAACATGCCGTTATATCCTATCAGTTACATTTATACTTTTCCTTATCCACCTATCAAGGAAACTTTTTTCAAACGGGGGTGATGATTAAATGACTGGCGAACTTATCAAATCTGCAATCGGGATATTTTTTGATATACTGGACGTGCTTATAAGCATACTCCCCTCAGCTCCATTTCGTGTTATGCTTTCACAGCTTGCCGACTCTTCGGGTATGGATGTTTTAGGTTATGTCAATTATTTCATACCATTCAAATTCTGCGCCACCTGCATGAACGCATGGTTAGCCTGTGTGCTTGCCTACTACGTATACAAGTATCTTAGACAGGCAATCACAGATTACAGAAGTAAACACAACTTCTAGTCCATACGCATGAACCCAGTTCACACGTGTGAACTAATTGTGTCACTTTTACACACAATTCACAAGATCTTATTTATCATATTCTGACAATTCAAGGCAGTTCACACGTGTGAACTGCCCCGCACGAACTACAAAAGGGGGACAACACACATGATTTATTTTTATTCCGGCAGACCCGGCTCTGGTAAATCCTTACACTGTGCAAAAATGATAGACCAATACCACAAAAAAGGAAAACACGTAATCTGCAACTTTGAGGTAAATGAGAACTTCTGGAAAAAGAAACATTGCAAAAAGAACAAACACACAGGCGAACTCGGCATTATAGAGGAACTAAACAATGAACAGCTAACCATTGACTTTCTCATGGACTTCGCAAATAAAAACCACGAACGGAACGCCCGTGGACAGATAAAGGAAAAACAAACACTCCTTATTATAGACGAATGCCAAACCATGTTTAACTCCCGTTCATGGAATCAAAAAGGGCGTTCCGAATGGGTAATCTTCTTTACCCAGCACAGGAAATTTGGCTACACTGTCATTTTAGTATCACAGCACAAAGACCTCATAGATAAACAGATACGCCACATCTTCCAACACGACTACGAACACAGAAACGTAAAGAACTTTAAACTCTTCGGTTGGTTTCTTGCTCTTCTCTGCGGTGGCAATCTCTTTTTCATCCCAGTTAAAAGCATGGATACAGGAAAGAAAGACCACACGGAAATAATGTTCGCATCAAAGAAATATTATAAACTCTATGATAGTTATAAAATTTTCGATACGAAAACACTAAAGCAACTGTAACGTCCATGTTCTGCGTGCTGTCTGCGGAGCCTTGGGGATTAAGGGGACCCCAAGCAAGCGGACGGCGAAGCAGATCATGGGCGGCACGTCACATTTAGGTGGTGTTGCTATACTTGACAATAGCAACACTTTTCAGTCAGGGGAAAATAAAAATGAACTACAATGTAAAAACCATAGAATACGTTGACTCAATACAAATAAGGACGTATAAACGCCCTGTCATTGTAAAGAACAAAATTAGAACATCAAAACCAAAACAGACAAATTCAGCCCGTACCCATGCACAGGTACAACACAGCATCCAATCATCAGTAAACAGGACAGTAAATCAGATATATGCAATCGCAAGGGCTAATAAATGGGACTACTTTATTACCCTAACGATAGACCCGAAGAAACTGGACAATACCGATTTTAACCTTGTATCTGAAAAACTGAATATCTGGACAAACAATCTAAAAAAACGCTATGCCCCAGATTTAAAGTATATTCTTGTCCCAGAACTTCACAAGGATAAATCAAAGTGGCATTTTCACGGACTCTTCGCAGACATTGGACAAATGCCCCTTGCATTTTCCGGTAAAACCTGCATTGGAAAATTTGTCTACGACTATGCCAAAAAGCCTTATGCAACAAAAATATTTAATCTTCCCTTATGGAAATACGGATTCTCCACAGCAACAAAAATAAACGACTCAAGCAAGGCAAGTTCTTACATAACTAAATACATTACAAAAGATATATCTCATATCTTGCAAAACCAACATAGATATTTAGCAAGTCAGAATACCGACAGACCAATTGAAAAGGTTTATAATGTCGACTATGACGAACTTGCAAAGATTTACAGTAAGTATCTATCTGATGTAAGTTATATTACAGATGTAAAAGTTCCTGTAGCAAATCAAGAAATATTATACATGGAATTTAGCAAGACCGCTAAACCAGAAGAAACAGTTATTAGCTACAAACTTTTTGAATCTAAACAGAATCATAAAGAAAAAATTGATTTCGAAAAGGAAAAACAAGAATCCAAAAAACGCCTGCAAGAAGACGCAGAACGAATCAAGAAAACTGTACACTTTAGCGATAAAAAGCTTTCAGCAAAAGAACACCTGCAACAGCTTAGAAACCTAAAGAAAATGCTCACAGAGAATCCCGAACTCAAGAAACTTTATTCCGATATAAACATAGATTTCCAGATATTAAGAACCAAAAAACAAATGTATGACGAAATGGAGAAAAATGAACATGAACAAACTAGATTACCTGCTGATGGATTTATCCCTGTTTTTCAAAGTCCATTTTCTTAAGTTCCTTTATTATTTTATGTTCCGTGACTGTAAACAGTGCAAATCTTTCTGTCTCACCTGCAAACAGTTTGATGAATGTACGAAATCAGTAAAACAGACATACAAACTAAAGCACCCAAAAGAAAATGAACACAGTCAGCAATAACAAATCAGACCAAAACAGTATACTTAGTTCACACGTGTGAACTGAATACTAAACAGTTAACACAGCACAACAACAAACTAAGAAAATAAATTAAAATATCCCTGTCAATGATTGAGAATCAACAACGCCTGTCATTGACAGGGATATTTTAATTTATTACCATCTCCCAGTTAAAGGGGGAAAGTATCACATGAGAAAATACTTCAAGGAATATGAACGCTATCAATTAGAACTCTTACTAAATCAGAAAACACCAATAAAAGAAATTGCAAAGATATTAAACCGCTCACTTACAACTATCTACAGAGAAATAAAACTAGGCACAGTTGAATTAGTAGATTCAAACTTAAAACCATACAAGAAATACTGCGCCGACAGAGGACAGCAGATACAAGACGAACGTTCTCATAACAAGGGAAAAGACCTTAAAATCGGAAATGATCTCGAACTGATCAAATTTTTAGAATCCATGATTCTGGAAAGGAAATACAGTCCTGTGGCAATCCTTGCGCACATTCAAAAGAATACCTTAGAGTTTAAAACAAAAGTATGCTTCAAAACAATCTATAATTATATCCACAGCGGCTTACTTTTAAACGTAACTGCAAGTAATCTTCCCATGCCACGTAAAAAGAAAGAAAAAGCCATAGAAAAGAAACGTAATGCAAGAAATCATAACCATACTTCTATAGAAACAAGACCAAAAGAAATTTACGAACGTTTAGAGTACGGTCACTGGGAACTTGATACAGTAGAGTCTGGAAAAGGTGACAAGTCCTGCCTTTTTGTATTCACAGAACGCAAAACAAGAGAAGAACTAATCTTCAAGGCAGATGGCAAAAATCAAGCCTGCCTTATAAAAATCTTAGACCGTTTAGAGCGCAATCTTTCAGCCCCAGTATTCAGAGATACGTTTAAAACAATAACCTGTGACAATGGTGTGGAGTTTCTGGATATGGAAACAATGGAAAAAAGCTACTATAACAAGGTAATGAAAAGGACAAAAATATATTACTGCCATCCATACAACGCCTGTGAACGTGGCTCAAACGAAAATGCCAATAAGCTAATCCGCCGTTGGATTCCAAAAGGCTCTCACATAAGCACTTTCACAGACCAATACATAAAAGGTATTCAAGACTGGATAAACAATTATCCTCGGAAACTTTTTAACTATTTATCCTCATACGAATATAAAAAGCTGTGTGAGACTATCCCCACACAGCAATAACAATTCAAGCCTGTATGTCACACTTCCAATAGCTTACCCTATGCCGTAGGGCGAGACAAAGAAACTTTTATTAGTTCACACGTGTGAACTGTTACCAGTCCAGTAACTAAACACAGCAACAAGAAATTAGGGATACTCACACAGGTATCTCCGCTTAACATACCCAGAAACAAGCGTTTCTGACCTTTGGGAGCGTCATTTAAGCAGTACGCCTTTTGTATGATTAAATGGTGCTCCCATTGGAAAGAAACGCCGCCCACACTTTGAACAAATTAACCAATAAATCAATCACATTTTTGTGCAATAGGTAAAATTGCAATTATTTTCCGCTTTCCTATTGCAATTTACATATTTATGCCTATATTTTATCGCGTATTTTTCGCATTTAGAATCTCTTGAAAAATCAGGAAGATCATTTTGCAGATATCAGAAAACGTATTCTCTATATTCCGCCAAAATATGACGCTTTCTCACTGAAATTCTCATAAAGCAAATCTCTGGTTTCCTTGTCATCCAAAGGCATCTTGCTGATAAACTTCGCAGCATAATCCAGGATATCATAATACTTATCCGCTTTATACCGAACCAGGCTGGCATTCTGTTCCGTCCATTCTGTGATGAAATCGCGGGACTTGGATTTCTCCGCTTCCTTTACCCATGTATTAAAATTAATCAGCGCCCATGCAATGAAGATCACTGCAATGAGAGCTGTAAAAAATAAGATTCTCTTTCGCCTTTTTTTATTATCTGGCCTACTCACCTTTATACGCCTCCGCGCTCTACTTTTAACAGACATATGATGTCTATTCTCAATAACGGAATACTTTTTTCCATTATATAAGTATTACGCACGGATATCAAAGTTTATTGCCTGTTCATGCCAAAACACCTCTCGGGATAGCAGCGCGTGAACAGTAACCTTCATCTTTCTATTTCTTCTGTCCGGAAATCTGCTTCAGAAGTTCAATCTCACTGATAAACTCTGAATCATTTCCCTGACTGTCAATATATATGCCCTGCCATCCGGATCTGCGGCGGCTGCTGACAATGATATATTCTGTTGAAATTCTTCCCTGCTTCTCCCGTAATTCTTCATCAGAAAAATGCAGTTCCGGATTATAAACGACACTACGGATTTCATCGGAAGCAAAACTTCTGCTCTCCTGATATGCCTGCGGATATCCTGCTTTATCAAACATGAGATCTGCCTTTACAAGCAGTTCTCCCAAATCCCGAAATTTAATCACACTCGGAAATAATCTACAATAAGCTCTCCCTGCCCTGTTCTCTCCATTTCTCTCATCTGTACAGATGTATAAAGTACTGACAGGTAAATCACTTCTTTTTCTCATGAATCCATTCTGTCCCCCCTTTTCTCTCCAAAGGAAGTTCATTATGAATAGAGACCTCCCTCGTTTCTGCCTTTATCTGAATTCTGTTATTTCCCATAATCTTGTTGAAATTTACTGTAATGCGCTGGATTACTTTCTGTGCTGCCTCATAACTGCAGTAAGGAAGCATTACGACATACTGTTCATCACTGTATCTGGCTGCCACATCTCCCATTCTGAGATGGCGCCATAAGGTCAGCTGCAATTTATCTATGGCTTTTTTCCTATAATATTGAATTCTGGTCGGTTCCGTCTGCATTCTCTTCTCATCGATCACAACCGTCAGCAGGATCATAAACTCTGCAATCCCCGAGCGCAGAACACGTCGGGCTTCTAGTCTGTATATCTCCCGAAATACGGTATATTCACAGAAAAATACGCCATTTGGATCCTCCTCCTGGATTTCTCCATAGATATCATCCATGGTTGCCTGAGCAATATCCTTACTCATTCCAAGAATTTCATCATACAGTTCCCGCATCCTCTGGGATCTGTGCATTCCAAGTCTCTCATACAGAATCTTCATCGCTGTGTCATACTGTTTCAGGGCATTCTCAATATTTCCCTGTCCTACCCAGCTCTTGATAAGCCAATAGTGGGTATCTTCATTCAGTTCGTCACAGGACATCGCATATCCACAGACATTCTGAATCTTGTCATATGCATGTACACTACTGTACAGTTCACACAACTCATTTACCAATTTCATATATACAGAATGATGATAAGTATACCGTACAGACATCCAGGAGTCTGATGTCAGAACAGAAGTCTGAGGTTTCTCATAACAGGCAACCGCCTGTTCATATTTCCTGATCTGTTCATTTATATCCTTACTGCGTTCTCTTGTCTGCTCTGCATAATACTTAAACTCTGACATATCACTTCGAAGTTCTATGTCATGATTCCATCCATATGTACCTGTTCCGGAAACAATATATTCCTCTGATCCCAGTTGTTTCAGCACACTGCGTACTCTATATACCAGGTTCTTAAGCGCACCCATGGGATTTGACGAACCGCCGTTTCCCCATATCAGCTCTCCCAGTTCTTCTGCACTGATCATCCGATCATGATTCAGCAGAAGATACGCCATAAGTTTCATTACTTTCTTTGAATGAATCCTTTCTTCATTCAGAGATGCAGTCCCACTCTCCAGACGGAATTCCCCGAAAAAATGAACTTTTACTGTTTGACTCATCGTCTCTTTCCCCCGTCAAATATGAATTCAGTCATCACTTTCTACTGCAGATTCCATCAATTTCATCAACTCCAGCGCACTGCGGAAAATCTCTTTCTTCTCTTTTTCCACCCACTGGACACTTCCCTGCCAGGTACCTGATTCCGTATCTTTGATCTGCACGATAAATGTTTTCTCTTTCTTCATGTTAACCTCTATCTTCAATATAACATTTTTTCCAAATGTCTGCCCTGTCGGGAAATAATTTCAATAAGGCGCTCAAATATAAGTTTCCAGCGTAATAATAACTGCAACTATTACAATTCCAATCCTGTTTTTCAGAAGTAATCATACCCCCCATGGATATCCACAATACTTCCATTCATATAATTATTCGTAAGAATACTGTACGCCATATCTGCCACATCTTTAATCTCACCAAATCTGTGAAGTGCAATCTTGCGATTGATGCGGTCATAACTCTCCTGTGTACGATTCTCATGCCACGGAGTCTCTATAAATCCAGGTGCAATGGCATTGACTGTGATGCCTTTCGGCTCAAATTCCTTTACCAGAGATTTCGTCAGGAAATGAATTGCCGCCTTGGTCACACCATAAACCAGCGAAGAGGAATACGCCTGCTGTCCTGCATAAGATCCCATAAAGAGCACTCTTCCGCCTTCTGTCATCACCGGCATAAATTCTTTGATCATAAATACCGGCACTGACAGATTCGTGTTTACGATCTTATTCCACTCCTCGAAGGTATAATCCTGGAATTTGTCATAAGTGCTGATTCCCGCATTACTGATCAGCCAGTCTACATGTCCGGCTTTCTCCTTCACTTCTCCGACGAAATTCATCATCTCATCATAGGAAGACATATTCGCTTTCAGAATGATCAGTTTCTCCTGCTCTTCCGGTTTCAAACTGTCCCAGAATTCATTTGCCTTGTGCGCATTATGTGCATAAGTGGCAAAAATCAGATCATCTTTCTCTGAATTCGCCAGAATCTTCTCCACAATGCCGCGGCCGATTCCTGAAGTTCCGCCTGTAATTACTGTTACTTTGCTCATTTCTTACCTCTATTACTACCTATTGCTGTTTTATATCACTTTTAACAATACGCTTTTCAATATATAGGCGCGTATCATATTCAGACATCCTATAGATAGTGACATGTCAACAACACTGTTTATATTCTTATATTTCCATTTTTTCCAATGATGTTACGATTCACTCTTCATTCAACAGCGTCAATTCTTATAATTCCATCAGTCTGTCATAAACTTCCTTCGGTGCATACGGCTGCTGATTATGAATCGGCTCACCCAGACAAGTCTTCGGATATGCAAAAGTCCCATGCTCCAGCATAACTTCCAGAAGTTTCGGACCTTCCCCCTCCAGAAATTCCGGTGCCTCTTCTTTTACAGCATCACAATGCATTCTCAATGAAGCAATCCCATAAGCCTTCGCAACCTCTGAGAAATCACAGGATGCAAAACCACATCCATCTGTAGTTCCGGCAAAGAGGCAGTCAAAATAATCTCTCTGCAGATGCCGGATCATTCCCAGCGCTTCATTATTCATAACCATTATTTTAATAGGAAGATTCTCTCTCTTTACCCATTCCAGTTCCTGAATATTCATCTGTAAGGCACCATCACCACAGATACATGCGGTCGGTTTTCCAGTGGCATAATAAGCTCCGATCGCCGCCGGAAGTCCATATCCCATTGCACCATGTCCACCGGAAAAAAGAAGCTTCTGTCCTTCATGATTTTTAAATGACTGATAACTCCATACCATGTGCTGGCCTACATCAACTGCAATCGCTGAAGTATCTGTCAGCATGTCACTGAGATCCGCAATCATACGATTCGGATATCTCTCCGGTGTATTGTCATCCACTGCCTGAAGATTCTCTTTGATCTCATTGCAGACATTCAGCCACTCACTAATGCCCTCAAGCTCCAGACTGGACACTTTCGCCAGACAATCGATTACTGCGCCGGTCTCTGCCTGCAGTTTCAACTCATTCTCACCATTCTCATGAATATCTCTTTGAAGATTATACTGATCGATATCCACACGAATGATCTTCGCACCTTTCGCAAATTCATGAACCTTCGTTCCGATCTGTCTGGTACACATGGAAATTCCGAAACAGAGAAGCAGATCACTCTTGGCATTGGCGATCATATTTGCGTAGCGATGTCCATATGCACCGCCAATACATCCGAAGTTTAACGGATGCTCATAACCCAGCACAGATTTTGCCAGCACACTGGTAATGATCGGAATCTGTCTCTTCTGCGCAAATCGGATTAGTTTCTGCTGGCTTGCATAACTGTCCACGCCATGACCCAGCATAATCACCGGGCGCTTCGCCTCTTCCAGCGCTTCCAGAATCTTATCTGCCGCCTGCTGTGCCGCAGCTGCATCTGTGTGTTTATCCTCAAACACCATATCATAAACCGGATTCTCTACTTCACTTCTCTGAATATTCATGGGAAGGTCAATGAGAACCGGACCTCTGCGTCCTGTTGTCGCAATATGATAAGCCTTATTTAATTCCTCTACAACATCCTCCGGATTCCGGATCTGAACTGCATATTTCGTGATCGGTTTCGCCATTGCCACAATGTCCGTCTCCTGAAATCCCTGCTGACGAAGTCCCTCAATCCCGGAATATTCATAAGTATTCAACTGCCCTGTAAGAAAGATCACAGGCAGAGAATCATAATAAGCATCTGCCACACCACTTAAGAGATTCACCGCTCCCGGGCCGCTGGTAGCATAAGCACATGCACATTCCTCTTTCGCCTGAGCATAACCGCATGCTGCAAAAGCTGCACCCTGCTCATTATAGCTGGAATGATTCTCTGTCTCTGGATTTCTCTCAATAGAATCCACCACATGTGCGATCATTGTACCCTGATATCCAAAGAAATGGCTAATTCCTTTTTTCTGCAAAAATGTAACAATATAGTCTGAAAGTTTCATTTTACCTCCCGTCAGATCAGCATGCCGATCTTACCTCTCTGTACTGTTTTTCCAGTCTTTTCCAGTACGTCTATATAAATATCAAGAATCTCCTCATCCTCCGCGAAAAGCTCATTCTTCTGCAGACTCTTCTGCATCATCTTGAAATATGGGCGGAAAACCTTCTCAAGTGTCATATAGTCTTCATTCTTGTACAGGTTCTTGATATAATCCTTCTGTTTTTCATAAGAAACACCCAGGTTCATACGCTCCCCACAAAATTCAACATACTCCCAGCATTCATTGAAATACTCCTTATGTCTTCTGCTTCTCGCAAGCCTGCGACTGTTTCGCATACGATCCTTACTGTATTTCTCAAAATCTCCCGCTTCTTTCCAGAACTGAGTATAGCTTACCCTCGCGCTGACTGCCAGTGCGATCGGTGTAACATACCTTGGTTCTGTAGCCTTCTTATAATTATTGCCATAAGTTACTGTCAGATATTCTGCCGTTTTAGCCGGAACCTGAAGTTCCACACCCTCCAGCATAACTCTCTTACTCTTGGCAAAAATTTCTGCCGGATAAACTGTCGTCTGCTTTCTTCTTTTAAGAATATATTTATCTGCTTTTGGCTGCTGATGCAGTCTGATGAATTTATCATATAGACGCGCTGCCTGTCTCTGACGTCCATTGATCAGACACTGCAGTCTCATCAACGTACGGTTTACCCTGCTCTTGAAATTTCTCTCCGCATAATTGATATGGCAAAGTTCTGTCCATGCATTCTCATCTCTGGAAAATCTGCGGTTTGCAGACGCAGAAGCCACCGGTGTCCTCAATGGAAAAATGTTGACTCCGATTCCCGGAAATGCATAATCTCTGGTGTTATCCATATTCAGGCAGAGAGTATCTGTATTCGTATACCTCAGATAGAATCCGGAGAACCATTTATGACTCTTCATGGATTCCAGCGCCCGTCTCTCTCTCGGATCTTCCTCCACCGCCTGACGAAAACGCTCCATCTCTGCCGTCTTCATCAGCACAACACCAAACATCGGATTCTGTGGAAAAGGATGCCCTTCCACTGTGCAGAGCGTCAGACGCGGCGAAAGAAAATATTCAATTTCATTCTTCTGGCATATTTCATCAATTTCCTGTAATAATGACAATATTACCTTTTGCTTCTTGTTCAACTCTATACTCCATTTCTATTCAGATTTTTGACTGTACGGATTACTATTCACTTTGTTCTCAGTAATCTGTAAGAAACACCTATATCCTGTGCACGGGCATCTCCCTGTCAAAAATATTTATCACACATTGCTGCTCACACTCTGAACAATCTGTTTAATTTCTTCAATACTTCCGTATTTATCCAGCCAGTTATCCAGCACCACTGTGATGTCTGTCTTCTTTGCAAAACTCTTCGCCTGCCTGCTTCCATCATTCAAGTCATTGATAAAGATACGGTATAATTCTGTCTTTACATAAGATGGCATCTGAGATTCCAGTGCTTTCTTATAATTAGCAAATGCCTCTCTGGTCTGTCCCTGTTTCATACGAACATCTCCTACCAGTTTGTATACGCAGGATTTCTCTTCTTTATTAAACTGTTTACTCCGTACTTGTTCTGCCAGCCATTCCAGTTCGCTTTCCTCACTGGTACACATAATCTGTGTACGAAGTTTTGCCAGTTCTTTGGAATATCCAAGTCTCTTCCATGCTCTGGTAAGCGCTTTTCTGTAATATTCTCTCTTCTTCTCCGGTGCTCTCTCTTCACTGACAGGAGTCAGCATCGAAACCTCAATTACTGCACAGATCTCATCGATCACTTTCTCAAGCTCACTCTGAGTGTGCGCACAGGCAACTTTCGCCATGTAAAATGCTCCCTGAATATCATCATCCTCTGGAATCAGCTGACTCCACAATTCCATCAGAGAAAGTGCATCCTTCTTCCTGCGGCTTGCCAGAAGTTCTTCACAGTCTTTCAGAATCTCATCCTTATACTCCTTGAAGAATCTGTCCATCTCCATCCATACAATTCCGTTAGTTGTTTTCTCTTTTATCTGGAGATAAAGTTCTGCCGCTTTCTGCATCTCTCCATTCATCCAGAAAATATCCGCTTTATATTTCAGAAAATATCCGTCCTCCGGGAAAAGTTTGAGTGCTTTTTCCAGGAAACGTTCTGCTTCTATACGGTTCTCTCCCGCATTCTCCATAAGGAATCGACATTTGAATTTCATAAATCCAGGATGTCCCGGATAACGCTCCACAAGGTCCTCGACTATCTGCTGTGCTTCCTTCATACGGTGGAACTCATAATGATCTGCTGCTTTTCTGAAGAGTTCGATATCCTCCTTCAGTTTCTCCATCTCAGGAGAAAGATGATCCAGATTCTGGCGGATCTGCAGCATACGATATGCCTTTGACACACATTCTGTATAAAAAAGTGTCAAAACACCCGCATAGAATATCTCATCCGGAATCTCCACAAGGATCGGATGATAAAATGCATAAATATTGGTATAGTCTTCTCTTCCTATGAAATCAGCACTTAACTGATTCTTATAATAAGAACCAAACAATGCACTCAGCTTACGAAAAGACCGGTTCTCAATCAATTCACTGATCTTCAGTCCGGATTCCTCAATAGCTTTCTGAAGATCCAGCGCTACTGCACGGGCTTTCATAGTCAGACCTTCCTGGCGTACCTTATGGCTCTTCTTTGCGATCCGCATATTGTAGAACTTGCGGAATACAGAATCCCTGCGAAGTTTACCTTTCTTGAGCTTTGGCATATATTCGTCACGAAACTCCTGATAAGGAAGCTCATCCACACAGACTGCCACGTGTCCCTCTCTGCTGTGATGCGGCGGCATATAAGACCACTCATCTCCATAATGCCAGATCAGATAATCACTGCATTTATTTGGGATCATTGCCTTCTGTCCCTCAAAAACGCCCTCCTTCACCGGAAACATCATATCTTTGTCAAAAAGAAACGGGCAGCCGCCCCAGCGCATGGCATAGCGGTCACATTCCTCTTCATTATAGGAGAACATAATCTTCTCAAGCTTTGCCAGTGTTCTTTTTTTACCAAGAAAAATATAAGAAAGAAGATACTTCAGATACATGGATGCAGGTATCTCCCAGCGGTCACTGTAGCCTACAGAAATATTGATAAGATCTGAATAGATCATCATATGTGTTCTGTATTTCTCGTATTCTCTGTCATCTGCCGGAATCGGATCCAGTGTAAGAATGTCTATGATCTCTCCGCCGCAGTCCTTACCAATAATCTGGCTCTTGTGGATCGCGCAGGTATTGGTGGATGCGTAGCGTGGAAATGAATTTGTATAATTTCTGTCCACTTCCGAACACTGTATCTCTCTGTTCGGGGGAAGCTCTGTCTTACAAATCTCTACAAACTTCTCCCAGTCCGAACGTGGCATATATAAGTCTACATCATCATCCCAGGGAACAAATCCCTCATGTCTGAGGGCTCCGATCAGGGAGCCTCCTGCCAGCACATATCTGAGATTATGTTCCCTGCAGATTTCATCAACCTCTCTGAAAAGCTTCAGGAGGTATTCCTGTTTCTCCGTCATGGGTTATCCTTTCTGATTAATTGTTTCCAAAATTTCTATTATTTTAACCGACTCATCATAGAAGAGCCGTGTACATTCTGTCCGTTTATCGCGGATCATGATCATCAGTTCCTGTAACAGGTAGCGGAAGCCATTTCCCTCAAAATTAAAACTATATCTCTTGAGAAATTCCTTTCCAGAAATATTAGCTTCGAAATAACCGGTATTCCACCAGTCATTTGGAATGGTAACCCTGCCATTACTTCCAATAATCACAAGTTCATTTTCAATATCTACAGTTGTTCCAATCTCAATAGTTGCCAGCGCACTGGCATACTTCATCGTGATCATGTCATACACAAACTTACCACTTTGACTGCGGACTGCATTGGTATTAATGTCCTGATATTTCTTTCCCAGCAGCTTGATCACTGCGCAGATTGCTGTGCAGACAGTTTCGTTAAAAGTCTTGCCGCCTTCAAAATCATCCTGAGAAATGGCACATTTTACACTTACCATATCTCCCACCAGATTGCTGTGTATCAGCCATACCAGCTGATTAAACGCACGCAGATAAACCAGAGTCATCCGATCGATCAGAACTACATGGTTCTCTCTTGCCACATCAAATAAATGACGCAGCTTCTCTGAGGAAAGAGACATCGGCGAATCACTGATCACATATTTTCCCTGTTTCAGTGCATGTTCAATGTATTCCACCCTCTTATTCAGAGAAGACTTAATATATACAATATCTACATCCGACAGAAACTCATCATAATCACTCCAGCAGGATCCCAGCTCATATTTATCGCAAAACTCCTGTGCTAGCTCCTGATTCTCACTAAATACCCGTTCTACATGAATACCGCTGACAAATTTGGATTCCTGAACAACGTCATTATCTTCAATATTGTCCGTCGCAATTCCCATATTAAAGATAACACCTTCGCTGCGAAGTTTTGTACTGGAAATATTCTTCGTCCGTTCCAGATAAACTACATCACAATAATTCTTAAGATAATCAAATTTACCCCGCCAATCAGAACCAACTACCAGAACATCAATATCATATTTAATAATGTCACTAACCTTCTGACCCTGGTATTCTTCAATAATGATCTCGTCTGCCAGACCGGTTCTTCGCACATTCTCAATTCTCTTGATCAGGCTGTCTCTCACATTGAGCTTTCCGCGTTCGATATCAAAGCTCTCACTTGTGACACCTACGATCAGATAATCGCCAAGTGCTTTCGCCCTCTTGATAATATTGTAGTGGCCCTTATGAAACAGATCAAAAGTGCCATATGTGATCACTCTTTTCATTCTCTCCGTTTAACTCCCAAAAAAATTTTACTGATTGTAACTGCTTTGTCCCTTCACAATTACATCTGATTTACACTATAGATACTTTTATTATATCATACTTCCCAACTTACGTCACCTATCTGTTACCAGAATGTTAAATTAACGTTAAGAAAAAATCCCATTAACACTCCAATGACATAATTTCTCTTGACCATGGCGCAATCCTGCCCGGAGGGCTTTTTATATAATTAGGAAATTCATCAGAATTTCCTAATTATATAAAAAGACTTTGAAATACTGATATACTACCATTCACAGTATTTCAAAGTCCTCAGTTGTGTTTTATTCTTTTTCTTCAGGCTTCAGTTCATCTAAATCCAATGCATCCGGCGGAAGCTCATTTAACTGCAATTCCTCCTGCATCTCTTCTGGCTGTACCGCATCTGCCTGCAAATTTCCTGAATTATTCTCCTGTTTCAGTTCATCCAACAGATCATTATTCTTCATATTTCTGGTTGTTTTTTCCAACTCCTGGATCAGATCTTCAAGAGAAAGTAACTCTTCCTCCTCATTCTTAATCTGCTCATCCGGAATATCATCCAGATCATATTCCTCGATATCCAGATGATCCGTACCTGCTACATTACTGAAACCTTCATGTTTATCTAAGGTACGCTCCATCAGATCATCATCCAGATTAATCTTCTGCATATGACCATCCTGTTCGCTCTCAGAATCCAGCGTCGCCGCCAGTTCTTCAATCGCTTTCTTTCGTCTGAGAAGTTCATATTCATGATCCTCACGGTCATACTCCTCTTCCAGACCTTCATCTCTGACTGTCTTATCCTTCTTAATAAGAATAAATGCGATCAGATTCAGTACCCCTGTATACAGAAGATCTACCGGCAGACTTCCCAGAACAAGGACAAATACCAACGATACCCCAAGCAGTGCCCAGACATTGTTCATCTCAGGGATCAGCATAATATACAGACCATTCATAATGATCATGATCGGATAATGGAAGAAATAAATTCCCATCGTATGACGTCCCACATAAGTAAGCGGCAGCTTAATATCCGGCAATAGCGCAAGCAGCGTATAGATCAGGATAAAAGATACCAAGTACATCAGCAATCTGAGAATGATTCCTTCCGGGTCTGTCAGACCACAGAGTTTATATCCATGATTACCACGGAAAATTGCAATTCCCATATCATTAGTAATCATATAATTCGGTATTGCCCACAGCAGTACTGCTGAAATCGGAACCAGCACCCATTTCCCCTTAAACTTACGAACTGCAGTGATATATTCACTCTTCCACAGATAACCAGCCACAAAGAATGGGAAAAATACCACAATTCTTGATGCAGACAGGAAAGTCGTAAACTCCGGTCTGGTTCCTGCCCATAATGCAATAGCAATGCTGATCGGAACGATAAATCTGATCTTGCCCAACGCTTCAATAGTAAGACGATAAATAAATAACGCCAGAATATACCACATAACCGTTCCGGTCGGTCTGAGGATCTCATAGTCTACAGACCTTCCCAGCCAGATCTGTGAATACCAGGTCAGAGTGTAGCCCAAAATATATGGGATCAGCAGATTCTTAAAATTCTTCAATGCATTCTGCGGCTTCTTGGACAGATATCCCGAAACAAAAATAAACGCAGGCATGTGGAAAATAGTGATCGCATACCACACATATCTTACCACAGTGTCTACCTTTACGAGGTTGAATGCAATAATATGGTTAAATACTACCAGAAAGATAAGCAATACCTTGAAATTATCGATCAGGTAGGAGTAAGGCACAGCCGGCCTCTCTTTCTTTATTCTCATATTAAATACTATCCTTTAATCATATTCATAACCTGACATGAATCGAAGAAATATATTATTTTTCCTCTTCAGCAGGTCACAGTTATTACACCAATGATAACATATTTTTACGATTTATGGAATAGGAACTTAATAATCTGTTTAATGAAAGTATTTCCATTGTTACTATTCACACGCTACTATCCCGCGAGGTGTTTTGGCATGAATATGCCAAAATCCCGAGACATGCCGTGCGAATTTATGCTATACGCAGCACAGCGCGGTCTGCCAGATTGTATCATCTGTACAAACCACGCTGTAGATTCATAAATTCAATATTATTTATGACAATATTTCCAAATCCCATGCACTGCATATGAGCAGAAAAAAATACAACTCTTAATCCTGCCATAGCCTGCGTACCTGTAAACATTATAAGTCATAGCCGCCGATTTCAGCTTATTTCTGGACTTACCGCCCTCACTTAAGCGATATTTCAGATACGGCTTATTAACCCCTGCAGCATAGCCATATTTACGTAGAACCTTCAGCCAGGTAATATAATCCTCATGACTGTCATCGTGCTCCATTGGAAATTCCCGTGCCACATCTGTTCTCAGCATCACCGAAGAACAGTTAATACTGTTATGCTTCAGAAGTTCTCTGTAGGTGATCTTTTCCTTCACCGGAATGGTACGGCCTGTACTGCTTCCGTCTGCCCTCATCAATTCACGGCCCGTAGAGCACAGCACATATCCTGTCTCCTCGAGACAATGCAGCTGTTCTTTCAATTTTCCCTTCTCCCACCAGTCATCCGCATCCAGAAAGGCAATATAAATTCCCTGTGCAAGCTTCACGCCTTTGTTTCTGGAGCCTGCCGCACCCATATTCTGTTTGTTCTTAATATACCGAAAGTCCTCTCTGCCCTCATAGGCAGACAGGACTTCCTGTGTATGGTCCGTGGAACCGTCATCGATCACAAGGAGTTCCACAGAAACTCCCTGCTCATAAACAGAATCCACAGCCTGTTTAATATACTTCTCTCCGTTGTAAACCGGCATGATCACAGATACCAGCGGTTTATTCATGGTCATTCCTCCGTTTTATTCTCTGAAGCTTCAGCGGTTCTGCCGGAATCCTTCAGCGCATTTACCTGCTTGTCGTCTACTCCCTCGGATACCTCTTTCTGGAAAAAGATCTTAACTGTCATAAAGATCAGCTTAATATCCAACAGGAAAGAATAGTTCTCAATATAAAACAGGTCCAGTTTTAATTTGTCATAAGGAGTGGTGTTATACTTGCCGTAAACCTGCGCATATCCAGTCAGTCCGGCTTTTACTTTCAGACGATAATAAAACTCCGGCAGTTCTTTTTCATACTCGTGCATGATCATCTTACGCTCCGGACGCGGTCCAACCAGAGACATATCTCCCTTAAATACATTGAAAAGCTGCGGCAGTTCATCCAGATGAAGATTTCTCAGCACTCTTCCAACCGGAGTGATACGGGAATCATGCTTGGATGCCAGTCTAGCTCCGTTTTTCTCAGAATCCACGCACATGCTGCGGAATTTGCAGATCTTAAACGGAGTACCTCCTATGGTGAGACGATCCTGAAAATAGAATACAGGACCTTTGTCGTATGCTTTTACCGCAATCGCTATGATCAGCATGATTGGTGAAGTTATGATAATGCCAATTCCGGAAACCAGAATATCCAGTACTCTCTTTGCAACACGCTGATCTACTGACAGCCCCATGTTTCGAGACATCAGAAGCGGAGTGTCAAAAAGATGGATACGTTCACTTCCAATCAAAATGATATCTGAAATCTTCGGACTGACATAGCATCGAATCGAATGCGCAAAGCAAAACTTCAGATAGCGGTTTCTCTCTGTTGACGGCAGATCCCATATGATCACTCCATCATAATCCCGCATCATTCTGTGAATTTCTTTCTCTCCCTTGCTGACATGAACCTTACCACTGATATCGTATTTATCCTTTCTGGAATTCATCTTGTGGATCAGGTCATCTCCCGGATCACGGTCGCCGTAAATAACCAGCAATTTACGTGCACGATATAATTTGGAATAAATATATCTGGAGCCAAAAATCCAGATAATGATCAGTATCAACTGGATCATCGTCATCTCGATCATCGGCCATATGCTCAGAAACCATCTGTTGATCAGAGTGATCTCCAGATATTCCACTGCATTCGTACACAAGAGTGCCAGTGTCAGGGAATAAAATACGTCTATCCTCTTAAGATATCCGACTTTCAGTCCACCGTACAGCTTTGCAAACATGGCAAACATCAGACCGTAAATCGCGATCAGTACCCAGTTACCTTTTCGCCAGAATGGTTCATCGATCTGTCCTCTGTAGACTGTGTACCACACATAGGCAAAGACAGCCATCTGTGCCAGTACAACCAGACTCGCCAGACAGAACACGATAAATCGTTTATAATCTTCTCTCTTACTCACGTGATAACCTCTGTTTCTTTAAGTCCGGCGGATAGATCATCCGCTCTGTTGTTTGTTCATAACCAGATACCTGCTTCGCAGTCTGGCTGAATATCGTTACTGTTTACTCTGTTCTCTGCAACAACAGCATCATACGAACAGTAACTACATCTTCAAAAAGAATATCTGCATCAGACCTGCACCATCGATACACTGTCTTCTTTTAGTCAGATACCATAAAGTCTTACCTATTATAACGTAAGAAGTATTATACGTCCACCCGTTTTCCTTAAATTTGTGTATATTTACGTATCACGCTTCTTCCATTTTCTCCCATTATTTTGTGTATAATGTATAATTTTTCGTCGATGAGTGCATGGATCTGCGCGATATTGGCACTCTGGTCCAGATTGGGGGCAGCTGTTTCTCCGGCAAGGCGCAGCCTTTCCAGTTCAGCCTCCAGCAGTCTGACGGTATTACGCAGTTCCAATGCCTCACGCTCGGCCTTATTCATGCCGGGCGTAAGTTTGTCCTTCATCAAAAATTCAACTTCTACAGGTTTACTCATTCCAGTTTGCTTTGAAAAAATCCTACTATATCGTTCGCCTCATCCTCGGCGCTGCGCTCCGGGTGGCTGTCACACTTACCGCTGTCCCTCTTCTGCCGCACATACCGCGGCGCGTCGCTCAGCATCAGTATCAGCGTCTGGTAATTCACACCGTCCAGAATGTAGTCCACACTCCAGCCCGTTGCCGATGCTATCTGCCACACGAAACCGAAAGGGCTATGGGAACCCTCATACCGGGTCCTTAACTCCCCATCCTTGCCTGGCTCAGTCTCGGAGTCATCGGGTTCGCCCGCGCCGCCGAGCTGATAATACGCATAAAATCCTTCGTGCCCATCAGCCGCTCAAACGTTCGGAA
>OLNH01000658.1_pt1 | contig 26249 bp, 26 predicted proteins | sample 1643101 | NCBI WGS metagenome assembly OLNH01 (sample SAMEA3136758, study PRJEB25190) | human gut metagenome | biome: human gut; feature: human-associated habitat; material: faeces | place: Austria | collected 2013
TTGGACTGGGGATGATTTGCATTCGCAAGGCGCTTGGCCAGCAGTCCGCTATTTGCCATTTTCGTCCCCTCCTCCTTCAAATTCTTCTTCACTGTTAGAATCCGGAAGTCTGCAGTCTTTAAGATATTCCAGATTGTAAGGAATGATATCGATGGCACTATCTACAGCCTCGAAGACTTCGCCGCATTTCTCGCAGACAAATTCACGCTTAACAGAGCGTGCCTGAAGCGCCCCGTCAATATAGACGGTAGAATTCACATGCAGTGCTTCATAATAGTCTACTGCATGGTTCCCGTAAGCCTTGACCCAAGGGTAATCTGTTCTTTTTTCCGGATTATCTTCTAAAATGTGCCGGTTCCTGTTCGATGCGATCTGAAAATCGCATTCCATCTGTTTATTCTTTGGATTCTCGTAAAGCTGTGGTTCACGGCATAAAGTTCCCATGATCTTGACTTGATTACTGATTTCTTCACTGTCTTCAATCAACCGGTACCCTTCTTCCTGGCTTACCCCAATTTCACAGCGTTTGACAAAGATGGGGTCCACATAAATAATGACCCCGTCACGGTTTATAACTTCTCCACAATGCGGACAGATAAACTGTTTGATTTTTTCATAGGTGCATAAAGTCCCTTTGACCTGGACCATATCTCCTTCTTCCAAGTCTGCCATACGGTCTTTGATCAGTTTTGCATGCTTGGATAAGACAGCAATGTAATCCCACCTCCGTTCCCCTTGTAAAAGAAGTTCTTTTGATGCAGCGGAACGTCTTACCGTATGCAGGATAATCTTCCCGCTGAGATAATTCCCATCAGTATCTATCCTGATGTTTGGAGGAACAAGTACCCGTCCATAAAGATAGACTGTATTTTCTTTTGCCATATAATTTCACCTCTTCTCTTTTATTGATAATAAAGATTCGCAAGCCCTGACAGGGCGTTAAAATCATTCTGAAATGTGTCAGCGAAAGCTTTAACATCTTTTTCATCATCTAAAGCATCCACATACTGTTTCATATGATCCACAGCAGTCTGCATAGCTTCAATAGCCGTTTCCCGATCATCCTCTGCTGTTTTGGCAGGTTTTGTGACTGTGACTTCGTCCAAGGTATCCTGTAAAACTTTTAAACTTTCCTCTGCCAGATCTTTTTCATTTTCATAAGAACTGTTTTCAGCATTCTTTGCCATAATCATCCTGGACGAAAGCTGGTTCGTAAATACAGTGATCTGTTTGTTCATGTATATGGAATATTCCAAGGAACTCATCGGGGTCTGTGTGGAATAGGTTCCGGCAGATTTTGAATCTGGCTGGATTTGAGTACTGCATCCGGTGATTCCGATAATGGCGATCATTCCGGCTGCAATAATTTTACTTTTTTTGTACATATTGATTATCTTCCTTTCACTTATTTCTACTATTAGAATGGAAAATTACGCATGAAAAACATAAAAAACAGCAGAAGCTAGGAAATAAAAACTTCTGCTGTAATAATTTTTACGTTTGGATCACGACTCCTTTGATCTCCGTTTCCAAAATATCCGAATTCAGATAATAATCTGGCACCACAATATCTCCGGTATCGCAAAAATGTAAGTAGATTGGATGTCCTCCATCATCAGAGAAGAACAAAAGTTTCTTTTTAATATATTCTTCATAAGTACTTTGATCTTTTACACTGATAAAAATGTGTTTTTTTCTGCTTCTGCAGATTTCCATAGAACGGACTGTAATTGTCGGGATTTCCTCGTCGCTGCCAGAAAAATCTTCTTCCATGGAAGTTTTTCCATAGATTTTTACAACATTCCTTTCTTTTGCCAGTTTCCCGTATTCTTCAAAAGCTTTTGTAAAGCAATTCACTGATAATGTTCCTGTCAGGTCTTCCAATGTGAAAAATGCCATATCAGCCCCGTCTGATTTCCTTTTTGCCATTCTCAGGTTCGTGATCATTCCGGCAAAAGTAAGATAAGTGTCCGGTTCAAAATCAGTGATATTCGTCACATTATCATTTTCATAGATGTACTTGTAAGAATTTAATGGATGGTCAGAAATATAAGCTCCAAGAAGTTCATATTCTTCCTGCAGACGTTCCGTATCATCATCTAATAATGTGGTTTTAGGCTGGATCTCCTGCAATTTTAATTTTGCACGTTCTACAGAATTTTTTGCATTGTTCAACCGTTTTGTTTCCTGCTCTTTTTGTACTCGGTCTGTGCATGCATCCAGCTCTATAGATATTTTTTCTACAATCTTAATTTTTTTCTTTAAATTCTTCAAAGTATCCAGCTGATCATCCAAAGTGTATAAAAGACTAGTACGGCTAAATGTTCCACATTGATCAAATGTTCCTGCCTTGATCAGTGTCTCTGTTACTCCTTTATTTTCATGTGCCCTGACAAGGAAATCCAGAAAAGATTCATAGAATCCATTCCTATTCCTTTCCTCTATGATCCAGGAAGCATGACTGCTGATTCCCTTTATTGAACGAAGTCCATAAATGATGTCTCCGTCATTATTGATAGAAAAACCTATCTGAGACCGGTTGATATCTGGTGGGAGGATTTTAATATTCATTTTTCTGCATTCGTATAAAAGGGATGGCAGTTTTTTTGTATCAGCATGATTCATGACTGAACACATATACTCGACTGGATAATGGTACTTTAACCAGGCAGTCTGATAAGAGATCACAGCATAAACTGCTGCATGGGATTTATTAAATGCATATTTAGCAAATCCAGTTAAAGATTCCCAGAATGCCTCGGCTTCCTCCATTTTTGCTCCAGCTGCAATGATTCCGGATATAAACTGCGGTTTGTAAGCAAGGAATTTCTTGACTTTTTTCTTACTCATGTATCGTCGGATAATGTCGGCTTCTCCTAAAGAAAAACCGGCACATTGATGAAAAATATCCATCAGCTGCTCCTGGTAGACTGGCTGCCCGTAAGTCGGATCCAGGATCTTTTTTAATTGAGGGACGATATAGTGTGGTTTTGAACGTCCTTGTTTAACTGCAATAACATCCGGAATAAAATCCATAGGACCTGGACGGTAAAGAGCGACCAATGCGATCAAATCCTCAATAGAATCTGGCTTAAACTCTTTCAGCATCCGTTTCATACCACCGGATTCAAGCTGGAAGACACAGCTGGTATTTCCTTTGCTGAAGATTTCCCTAAACACTTCTGACTCAAATGCAAGATGATCCAGGTCTATTGTGCGCCCATAGTTTGCTTTGATCCGACGCAGGCATTCACTGATCACATCCAGATTATTCAGCCCCAGGAAGTCCATTTTTAATAGCCCAATTTCTTCTGCTTCGACCATGTTGCATTGTACAGACCATTGATCCATATTGGTATTATAAAGCAGAGGGATGAACTGTTTCAGAGGATGACCGTCTCCAATGATTACACCTGCAGCATGGGAACCTAATCCTGTTGCAGTTCCTTCTACAGCCATAGCTCTACGGATGATTATGCTTGCAGTCGGATCATTACGGAAAGGCGCCAGTTCTTTCTCACAATCTGTCAGTTTGATCCCTGGTCTTTGTGGAATTTCTTTGCAGATCTGATTTCCGATAGCCTTTAGTTTTTTTCGTTTTTCCTGTATTTCCGTGTCAGATTCTTTTCCAGGGAATTTTTCCCATCCAAGGACTCTGGCAGAATTACGTACAACATCCCTGGCTCCCTGTGTATCTAATGTACGGATAATGGCAACGCATTCTTTTCCGTATTTAGATTTGACATATTCAATTGTAGGATTTCTGACTTCCTCAGAAAAATCTGTATCAATATCCGGCATGGTAACACGGTCTTTATTGAGGAATCGTTCAAAGATCAGACCGTATTTGATTGGATCGATATTGGTGATGCCAAGCAGATAATTGACCAGACAGCCTGCACCGGATCCCCTTCCTGGTCCCACACCGTATCCCACAGCATATTCATTATTCTTTACACTCAGGTCTTTGGCAAAATTAATATAATCAGCAACGATCAAAAGATAATTAGCATACCCCAGGTCTATGATGACCTTTAATTCATATTCCATACGATCCGTGTAGGCCTGTGTAAAAGTCCCTTCTGGGAAACGTTTTTTGATTCCGATGTATGTCTGTTTTTTTAATTCTGCCGCTGCATTTTCTACAATCTGTCCGTTTTTATCACGGTACTGTGGATAATGTTTTTCATCCGGGAATATGACATGGCACTGGTCGCAGATGGTTCGGATGTTTCGCATAGCTTCTTTTGCAGACTCTTCGGGTATAATTTTGCAAATCATATGATAAAGTTCCATATCTGTTTTCATATAAAGTTCTTTATCTGCAATTTCTGGATCTTCCCATTTATGGAATCGGAGAGCTTTCATAAATTGACGGCTTTCTGCATCTTCCTTTGCACGAATATGAACGTCATTAGTTGCAACAACTGGGATTCCCATTTCTTTTGCAGTTCTGGAAAGAATCGGCATAACATATCCTTCTTCTTTCATACCGTGATATTGCAATTCAACATAAAAGTCTTCTTTAAAAACAGAACGATACAATTCCATTTCAGATTTCAAAGCTGTAAGCAGTTCTTCCTTTGTTTTTAAAACTTTTTCCAATTCTTGATATTCGTTCTGGTACTGGAAAAATTTCTCCTGTCCTTTTTCTGCTTTTTTTATTCTTTTATTGATATTTGTTCGCAGCAGGCGAGTTTTTTTCAGATGATTTTTGACTGTATCCAGTTCCTTTTTTGCAGCATTGCTTTCTTCTATTTCCTGATACAGATTAAATTTATCAGCCTCATACATTTCCGGATTATCCGGATATAGGCTTTCCATGGTGGCAAGCCCTTTGAGACGCTTTTGATAAGACTTTTCTGCAAGTTTTTTGAGACGGTCCCGTTCTGCTACAATAGCATCAATTGCCAAGTCCAGTTCATTGATGCGTTTTTTATTTTCGAGATAAGCCGGATTATCCGGCCTTTCTGTTTTTTTCATGGACGCCTGAAGTTTCTTTATTTTTTTCTCAGTCTCGGCATTTGCAAGCAAGACGGTAGACAAGATACCGGTGATGCACGCACTGAGAGCATAAACATTTCCATTGCCAAAATATTTTTTTAAGATTTCCAGGTTCATGACCGGTTGCATGATCCCTCCTACATCTTCCAGATGTTTGTTGGATTCGGAAACGGCCATTGATATTTCCTGGTATCCGCGGTAATTTTTTGCCAAAAGTACCAAGTGTGCTCTTGGAGCATATTTTGTTTTCACATAGGCTTCCACTCCTGGAATTCCATTAAGTCCAAGAGATTTGCAAGTATCCAGAAATTCGATGATCCCGGTACAGGTTCCGTGATCAGTCAGGGATATTGCGGTTGCCCCCATATCTTTTGCAGTCTGGCACAGGTCACGAATCTTAAGCGGGGAATCTTTTAAGGAGTGTTCGCTGTGGCAGTGTAAAAATCCATATGTTTTCTGCTGCATATTTGATACCTCACATTCTGCAGAATTATTTCTCTTAATATTAGAATGGAAAATCAACTTTTATTTTTCTTTTTTCGGACAAAGAAAAAAAGAGTGCATAAAACACTCTTCTTTTCCATTACGCGAATACAGCATACATTCCGATCAGGTTCATGACCATTTCTTCCAGCTTGATCAGACTTCCTCCATGATTGACGTAAATCTCTTCGATTTTTGCATAGTCATTTTTAATGACTTTTAAAAGCAGCGAGAGTCGGAGTTGATATTGTTCCATAATTTCATACGCAATCGTCGAAGTTTTTGTACTGAATGGATCTTTTAACTGCCGAAGCAGATAGTCATATTCGACCATCTTTTCTTTGCATTTGTTCTGGATCAGCCATTCTGCTGTATCCGGATCATTTTTTATAAGCTCCATCCATGGATTCCACTTTCCACTGTCATAAAACACATAATCCCCAGACTCTTCTCGAATGAAATTCCCCGATTCCGGACGGTCCATCTGACAATTCTTAAAGTTCCGGATATGGGAATACGGGGAGATACCGATTAAAGATTTAATCTTTCCATTGAAATTTTGAAATCTGAGATCCTGTTCCTGCTCTTTCGATGACGGCCTTGCTGATGCTTCAAAATCATTTTCTCTGCCCGCAAGGGAAGCAAGTATACACATGCCTTCATAATAGGAGCAGTCCTTAGTGTTAAGGATCAGATCTAAAGCGTTAAAGTGCTTTCCGCAGGCATAGCATTTGCAAAATGTTCCGCCCCTAGTGAGCATACAGGAACCATAGTGCTGGTCATTGTGATCCGGGGACGGACACAATATGGAAAGACTGCTTCCACATCTTCTCGTTTCGATTCCTAAATATTCCACTGCCGTTAGAGGCGTTACTTCTTTAAGCAGTTCCTCTCGGTCTCCTTCCCTAAAATATAATGCCATATTTTTTATCCCTCCATTCTTCTTGTAAAATATGTTCTACTTTTAGAATGGTAAATGAATTAAAAAATACCGGAACGGATTGTACGTTCCGGTATTCTGAATAATATTCGATTATTGCACTACAGACTGGGTGCTGTCTAGGTCTGTGCTGTCTGTGTCAGCAGATGGCAATGTGTCTGTAAAATCAGATGCATTGTCTGTACGATCCTGCTGTCCATCACTTTCCTTTTCTGAACCTTCTGATTTAGAGGTATCCTTGTTATTTTCTTTTACTTTGTCGTTAGTATTTTTTTTACTGTCTTTTTTGAACTGGCTTTCTGTGGACTGTGTTTTTGACGAAGATGCAAAGAAACTTATACGATCTCCGTTATTGGAACTAAATCCAAATCCGTTAAATTCAAAATATGACACAGATACAATGTCTCCATTCTCATCGAGCATCTTTCTTGCTGATTCCGTGATCTTCAAAGTTCCGATCGGCTTTAAAGTATTCATGTCCGCAAGCAGCAGGTCTCCGGAATGCGTGTATCCATAAATGACTGCCAGGTATTCTCCTTTTTCCTGGTTATAAAGGGACACGGCGATACAACTCTTATCGTCTTCAATAGACTTTCGAACGAACTGTAAATCATTCAGGGTATTGTTATTTACCGTATAACGGTAGTCATCATTTGAATCAAAAACAGGTTTTACAATATCTGTAACTGTTGCCTTATTAGTATCCGGTTCCACATCTATTTTCATTTTTTTCTCTGCTGTGATAAATCCTTTGTCCGGCAGCATTTTTGCTAGTAATTCTGTCGCAGTATTAGCTTCTGCATATACAGGTTTTGTAAAGAATGTGAATTCTACTATTTCTTCTAACGGCTCATCATAAACCTCTACCAAATCCCCTGCAGATACTTTCCATGCATTTTCATCTTTTCTGTAAGACAATAAGGAACGGACACCGTTTTTTACGCGGTACACATATTTTCCTGATGGAAATTGAGCATAGCCGTTAAAATTGCAGAAATGATATCCGGTCGTGGTCTCTACAACAGTTCCGTAAGCTTTCGAATCATAATCGTCCGCCCAAAGGATGACATTTCCAATTTTGTATGGGGATCCAACCTTTTTCCCTTTTGCTTTATCATTCTTAGTCTGAACATCAAGTAATGTGCTGTCCGGGGTTAATGGATCAGTGTTACTGATTTTGGCTTCATAATAATCGGAAGCTCCATCCCCATCTGTATCAATGTGCCATGGATCTGTGCCAAGAGTCGTTTCTTCTGAGTTTGTCAGACCGTCTCCATCATAATCTTCCGAAGGGTTATTACGAAGTGCGCTGTTCGTCTTTCGGATGGCAGATGTATCTGTTTGTAAAGGTGCATCAGAATTCTTAGACTGTTCTGCACTTTTTATGAACATGCCAGGAAAATATAAGAATACAATAATACCTGTCAAGGTCAGGATGAGGATTGCAATTCGCTTATCCCTTTTTTTCTTTTCGGGTGTAATGTTTTGTCCTTTCATATCATAAACAGGCAGCGTGCTTTCTTTTTTTGATTTTTGTTTTTTCTTTTTGTTTTCTGCTTTTTCTGTTTGATTCATGATCTGATTTAATCGGTTCAATGTATTATCCTTCCTTTCGTTTTTATGATCTTACTAATAGTATGGAAAATTTTCGTATCATTGTCTTTTTCAGGACAACAAATTTTTTATTTTTTAATTGATTTTCCATTCTATATATAGATGCAAAGTTATGACGATATGGAGTGGATAAGATATAGTACCGTTCCTGTTGCTCATTCTTGCATAGAAAACAAACATATTTTTTATTTAAGGAGGACAACAATATGAACAAATGTACATTTATGGGAAGGGTTTCATCAGAGATTACAGTGTATCAGAAAGAGGACAAGATATCCATACGTTTCAATATGGCACTGAACGTCTATAATGCAAAGGAAAAGAAGAATGAATCCGAATTTATTCGTTGTGTAGCTTTTGGAAAGAATGCGGAGAATATTAACAAATTCTTCCACAAAGGTTCCCCGATTCTGATCGAAAGCCATGTATCAAACGGTTCTTATGAAAAAGACGGCGTTACGCGATATACTACAGACTTTGTGGTCGATCATTTTGAATTCCCGCCACAGGATAAATCTCAGAATAGCCAGTCTCAGGGCGAATCTGCCCCAGCTCCTGCTGCTCCGGCTCCAGGCGCACCAGCTCCGGCACCATCTGCCCCGGCACCGGCAATGCCCGATGACGGATTTATGAATATAGACGACTCCGGACTTCCTTGGAATTAAAAGAAAACGGTACTTCAAGAAAAAGGCTCTCTTTACGGGAGTCTTTTTTGTTTTACTTTTTTGTCCAGATAATTCTTTTTTATTCTCTGTTTTTTCATTCTACTATTAGAAAGGAGGTTTTTTCGTGAAACAAAAAAATAAGAAACTCATTGGGGTCTTATTCCTGTCCGCTGCCGGAATTCTGTTGTTTTTGGCTCTTCAACAGTGGAATCTTTATCAGAAAGGAAATGATGAATATAAAGAGATTATTTCAGAAAATACAGATGGAACCACTACAGAAGAAAAGGATATTCCGGATGGAACAGAAGATTTTTCCGTAGACTGGAACTCCCTGCAGTCGCAGAACCCTGATATCGTTGGATGGATCCGGATGGATCCAACTGTTAATTATCCTGTTGTAAAAGGATCAGACAATTCCTTTTATCTCCGGCATGGATTCAACAGGTCTTACAATATCAACGGCTGTATCTTTATGCACTACCAAAATAAAAACGACTGGACAGACCGGAACACGATTGTATACGGGCACAATATGAATTCCGGTGCGATGTTTGGAAATAACGATTATTATATGAATCAGGCATATGCAAAAGCACATCCATATTTTTATATTTATGTTCCAGAAGGAAGATATAAATATAAAATTTTTGATACGATCGTAACGAATGATGCAACAGCTCCTTATGATATCACTTTTTTTTCAGATGAAGATTTTAATAACTGGCTTGCTAAAATGTCTGATATAAAAAAATACGGAGTGAATGCACAAGTTGCAACAGATGACAAAGTTGTAACCTTATCCACCTGTACCAGTCATGGAAAAAAACGATTTATTATTCAGGGAGTCCTAGAGTCCTACACGGACAACAACGGAAAAGAGACTTCCATGACAGAACTCAAGGAACAATACCGGAAGTTACAGGAACAACAGTACCAACAAAATACAGAAAACGAGGAAGTTAAATGAGTTTTATAAGAGATAATGATCTAATATTCGCATCACAGACAAGAAACTTGGAAAGGAATAATGAGCGATTATCCGCTGTATTTAAGAAATTGTCGAACATGCTGATATTTCCCACCATCTTAATTCTTTTTTCAGTGATTTTTTCTTTTGCTATCGTGTCTGGTTCTTCGATGAATGATACTTTACAAGACCAGGATTATATTCTGGTAAATAAACTTACAAGAGATTATGATCGAAATGATGTTGTAATTATTAAAAAGGATACAGAAGATTTTGATATCATCAAGCGTGTTGTAGGATGCCCGGGTGATACGGTGTTGATCCAGAATGGAAAGCTTTATATTAACGGAAAGATCAGCAAGTCGGATACGCATGGAAATTCAGATATGGACTATCCGGGAATCGCAAATAATCCGGTAAAGCTTGGGGATGGAGATTACTTTGTTCTCGGAGATAACCGAAATCACAGTGAAGACAGCCGCTATGAAATTGTAGGGGTAGTAAAAAAAGAGGAAATTATAGGGAAAGCGTTTTTAAGATTGTTTCCAACCACGAAATGGTTGTGATCATTTGTTAAAAAAAAGAAACTGACCAGACAAGGTTCAGTTTCTTTTTTCTTCTAGCATTTGCCGCAACTGTAAAAGAAGTGTTGTTCTTCTGCTCTGTGACTTATCTACTTTAATGGATGTTTCAAGCGCGGAGCCTTCATTGATGATGATCACCCGTTTCTTTGCTCTTGTAACTGCTGTATATAGCAAGTTACGGACAAGCATGGATTTTGGTTCCATTGGCATTACGATCACTACATTTTTGAATTCAGAACCCTGACTTTTATGGATTGTCATACCATACGAAAGCTGTACCAGATTCAACATCTGACGTTTGATCCGTAATATTTCTCCACGGATTTCCACATCCATACCGTTGGGATGGATTTCTTTGATTACACCGATATCTCCGTTATAAAAAAGACAGGTACTGTCATAGTTATTATTGGTCATCATAATCTTATCTCCCACACGGAACTTGGTAGAACCATATTGCAGTCCCTTTTTTCCTGGGTTGAATTCCTGCTGTAAAAGAGTATTTAAGTTCGTGATCCCGGCTTCTCCTTTTCTGGATGGACATAGTATTTGAGTTTCAAATGGATCATCTGGGTTATATAAGCCTTTCATGATTTCCAGGACCTTATCACGACTTTCTTCCTCAGACTTTGTGTGAAGGATCTGAAAATCATCTCTTGTTTCCAGCGTTGTCTCTCCTCGATTGATGCGCATGGAATTTTCTATAATTGGGGAGCCGCCTTTTTGACGAAATACATCTGTCAGTTCACACTTCTGGGTTATGGTTTCTGGCATTTCTAACAGGTCTTTTAAGATAGAACCTGCGCCGACCGCTTCCAACTGATGCGTGTCTCCGACAAATATGATGGTCGTCCCTGTTTTTATCGCGGATAAGAAAATATCAAATAATTCAATATTCATCATGGACATTTCATCAACAACAATAAGATCAGCCATGATCGGATCATTGGCGTCCTTATGAATACTTGAATCTCCATAAGGACGGTAATCCAAAAGGCGGTGTACCGTAGTAGCCTCCATTCCTGTTGATTCTGCCATTCTTTGAGCTGCGCGGCCGGTCGGGGCGCAAAGTTTTACCTTGTTATCTGGAAAGATTTTCTTATATGCAAGAATGATACCTTTGATGGTTGTTGTCTTTCCTGTTCCGGGGCCTCCAATCACAACTTTTAAACCTTTCGAACTTAAGACTGTGGAAAAAGCTCTTCGCTGTTGTTCACCGTAATTAATCTGGCATGCATTTTGAGCATATTCGATCAAACGGGGATTCCAGCCTTGGTTCTTTTTATCTGTCATGGAAGAAAGGCGGATCAGGTTTTTTGCGATTCTGGTTTCTGCCTGATAAAGTTTCTTATTATAAAATATCTCACTTCCGTTGATTTCATTTGTTCCAAGAATATCCATGACCATTGGAAAGAAATCAAGAAAAGTTGGTCTGAACTCCTCATAGCAGGAAGATTTCAATGTACGGTATAGTGAATAATAAAAATCATCCTGTGTGGTCCACACATGTCCGTCACTTCCTAACATATTTAAAACTTCATAAATTGCTTGTCTTACTCTTCCGCCATAATCATAGCAGCAGCCGCAGGCTTTTGCGATTAAGTCGCATTGTTTAAAATTTAATCCTACTTTAAATCCTGTATAGTGAGGATCTTTTTTCAAAATCTTTTCTGCATTTTCCCCATAATATTTTATAAGCTTTGCAGCATATGGATATGGGATACCTAAAGGTCCGAGAAAGCTATAAAGTTTTCTTTCTTCAATGGTATTGCGAATTGTCAGTATCATGCTGGAAACTGTTTCCGCATCCATGCCGGTCTCCTGCTGTATCAGCTTTGCTGCATCTGCTCTTTCCACAAAAGTAAAGATATCTGAGCCGTGAAAGCTGACGACTTTTACAGCCTCTTCATATGAAATACCTATGCTGGACAGATATTCGATTGTGGTTGTTTCATCTACAGAAGCCTCCTGCATACTGGTCACATGAAAATCCCAGCAGTATTCAGAGCTGCCTTCTGTAACAAAGTACCCTGTAATTTTTACTGGTGTCTTTTCTTCATAGTAAGTGGTGTTTGTTTTGGAAGCATCACAGTTAATGTAATACCATGTGATGTCCGTTTTGTTGATCCGATCCCGCAGTTTTTCCATTTTCTGGTATTGCTGCTTTAAGAACAATGGTTGTTTTGTTCGTATTTGAAAAAAGGATTTTCCGCTTTTATCGTCCCTCCAGAAATACCGGTGGAAAATACCATAAAATGCAGATTCTCCTTTTTTCAATAGGTCAATATATTCGTTTTGCGACATATGTGATTGAAACCTCCTTTCTTCTGCATATATTCGTCTAATAATAGAATGGTAAATGAACAAAAAAATAAGACGCTTGGCAGCGCCTTATTTCTTAACTATTGATTTTATATATTTTTTTCGAAACGCTCATATTTTTCTGCAAACATTCGAATATCTTCTGACATTTCCATGGCAAAATCTGCAATTTCTTCTCTTACCATTCCATTTGCTGCAAGTTCTGCCATACTGCAGATAGAAATATGCATTCCAATGATCACAGAAATCATAGAATATACTTTGTCTACATGTCTCATCTGTTCCAAGTGTTCATTTTTATGTTTGCTGTCTAATGAATCCAAATATGCGATCATTGCAAATTCTTTAAAGATACTGTTCTTGTATATAAAATAAGTATTCTTCATTTTATCGAGTGCTGTATCTGCAGTCCATAAATTATTCTGGGACTCTCCATTTATTTTTTCTTTTGTATGAACGTATGACTGAAATGAATCATTTCTCATTTCCTCTATATGATCCAGGCAGTCCAGAATATCCTGAGCTGCTTTTTCAGAAAGCCCTCTGGATAAAAAGACCTGAAGCATTCGTTCATCTTCTTCTAATTTTCTCATAAGCGTAAATCCTTTCAGTTTTTTTGGGATTGCATTTTTAATTAATGAGGTAAATCTTCAAAACCTTCACATTTTACAATGTCCCTGCAGGCAACATTCTGTGCTGTTCTATCATCTTTTGTCTTTCCGTTCCTGGTCTGTACGACGCCTCCGACCATGACGCAGTCTCCTTCTTCCAGCATTCTGGCAACATCAGCCTGTCTCCGGAAACATGCGATCTCGCAGGAATCAAATCGATTATCCTCTCTTGGAACAGATACGCTGAGGATTACGACACCGTTCGGTGCATTGTAAACATGTCTGACACGTCCGAAAATATATGCATAATTTTCATCAGATCTTACACCGCCTTCTGTTTTTGAAACAGTTTCATCTGTAATAAAAGGAGCGAGCATACGCTGTGCCTTGCAGATTTTGTCACCGACAATATCCTGGCTGTAATTTGTTGTTTTCCCATTTTCATCTCTGCCAATATGGAGCTGGATATGGGCGTCTACCGTAACACGGTCTCCAATTTCAAAACCTTTCGTTTTTTTAGGTTCATAGAATACGATTGTTGGAAATGCAGTGGCAACTCCTGCAACTGTAGTAGCAATGGTCAGTAAAGTTACGCTTTTGGATGCACGGATCCTTACAATCCCGCCGGTTAAATGTACTTCGTTTCTTGTCTTCATAATCATTCTCTGTCCTTTCTGTGTAAAATGTTGTATATGGATATTTTTGCGAGCATCTATGGATGATAGCCGCCACATCATTATCTCTCCCACTATTAATAGTATGAAAAATCACGCGGAAAATTGGTAATTAGAAATTTGTGCATTTTCTGCACACAAAAAAAGACCTGCATCATGCAAGCCTTTTTTTTGAAAATCATTTTGGTTACAATTCATACACCCGGTATTTTGACACTGCACGCTTGGTATCATCGTGATTGACTGCACCGATGAAGATATGTTCATAAGAACTATCTTTGTCCAACATGTCTAGAAATACCTTGGTATGTTCTTCATCCAATGCATCCAGGTTATCAATCACAAGATATCTTGCATCTGTGATCTGGTTGATGATATCCATGAGCAGAAACGCTACCAGAAGATATTCCCCGGTCGATACCACATCTAACGGGAGAAAATCCTTTCCAGTCCCAGTTTTTACCTTAATAGCAAATCCGCTATCACAGGAGATGGAAAGTTCAAAGCCGGAATGGATCTGAGATGCTTTCTGATTTGCAGCATTTTCAAACTTGGTCAAAGCCGCTTTTAAAACAATTGCAGGCACACCAGTTTTTACATCCAGAAGACGGACTGCCATTTCTAAAGTTTTTAACATCCGGTTCTTTTCCTCAAATTCATTTCTGGCTTTTAATGCAACCTTCTGGGCTTCACGAATGCTAAGTTTTCTTCTGGCATCATCTTTTTGAGCCTGAAAATCTGTTACTGGAATTTCTTTTGGCTTCGGCAGGATTTCAGGAATGACAAAATCCCGGATTTGTTGTTCAATTCCGGATTTTTTTGTAAACAATACAAGATACTCTTGATATTTTTTGAGGATAGCATCTCGTTTTAGAATTTGTTCTTCACAACGTTTTAAAAAATTCTGATGTTCCTGTTTTACTTTCTGATTTTGAGCTAAAAGGTCTTTCAATTCCTCTTTTAAACCAGTCTTATCTGTTGTACACACTAATTTGTTCGAAATCGGACAGATTGGCTTGTCAAGAGAATCCAGGGTACGTTCAAACAGACGGATATTGGCATCTGCTGTTGCAACATAATTCTGACTTTTTTTAATGGCATTTTGGAATTTCAATTTATCGTCTTCTGCCTGTGTTTTTACAGATTCATCTGGTTTCTGGACGTTTGCATAAACATTCAAAGATTGGATTAATTCCTGTTTCTTTTTTACTGCCTCATCATGTTTCTGAACGGAATTTTCATATAATTTGATCTGTTTTTTGTAATTTTCCAAATCGGCTTCTGTTTTGGCGATTTTTTCAATCTGAGCATGAAGTTCTTCTTCTGTCTCTTTTGGTAATGTAGATTCGACAAATTCCGATCTGGCAATCAAATTATGTACCAGAGGTTTTAATTCCCTTCTGTCATTGAAAGCCTTTTTATACGCTGACTCCATTTCTTCGATACCGAATGTGTCAGCTTTCTCCAGAATATCTGTCAAATACTTGATATCCTGTTTCTCAAGGTCGCAGAAAAACTCGTCTTTGATGATCGGAGCTGCCAATTCCAAAAATTTTTGAAAAGAAACTTTTGCAGGCAGGATGGACAGAAATAAAGCAGAAAGCTCTTTGCTTGACAGTGATTTTAAATAGTCAATCCCACATAAAGCTTCATAAGTCTCTGCATCTGTCCCAAGCTTTTCTTTTAAGAACACATTCGCACTTTTTCCTGATGTTTTTTTTCCATTGCAGCGAGTCACAGTACCATCTTTGATGGATCTGGAACGTTCAATGACTGTTCCATCTTCAAATTCCATGGAAACACTTAAGACCTCTTCACCGCTTTTAATAAATTCAGGATTTACTTTTCCTGTCAGAATAAAAGTAATAGCGCTTAGTGCCGCTGATTTACCAGATCCGTTTTTTCCAAGGAAAACATTGATATGGTCAGGACTTAATGTAACATTCCCAATACCTTTAAAATTTGTGATTGTAATTGAACTGATTTTCATTTTTGTTTCCTCCATTCTTCTTTGAATATTAGTTCTAATAATAGAATGGAAAATGTACTGAAAAATAATAAAACAGGCTGTGGACTGATCTTCCAAAATTCGTTGTCCAGAAAAATCAAATCCGGATACTGATTTTCCATACTATTACTAGAACAATATAGTGACCCGTTCAGCTAAGAACGCGGCACGCAATTCAAGGAGGAAAATTATATGAAGACACTCGATTTTAAACCAAAGACTATTATGGAAGCAAGAAAGTTCCCTTCAAAAGAAAAGACATGGGTCATCGGACTGGACATTGGATATTCTGCAGTGAAAGGTTTCTGCCCGAACAAACTATTTTCATTTCCATCTTATGCCAGACAGATTCCTGAAAACCGGGAACGTATGAAGGCTTATGGGGACACGGATATCTGCTACCGAGACCGGAACGGACTTTGGAGTGTAGGATCACTTGCTTACGAAGAGGTAGTATGCAGTGAGGTTGCAGATTCCGAGGAAGAGCTTTACGGGCGTAATCGTTACTATTCACCGATGTTTATGGTTTTGGCAAGAACAGGAATCGCATTAGGAATGATTTCCAATCTTTTCGGGTCTCCAAATGGGAAAAAAGTCGTGATCCAGACAGGTCTTCCGCCAAAATACCGTCTTGCAGATACGCCGATCCTGAAAGAGGTCCTTGCTGGAAAGCATTCCTTTGATATTCGCATCGGTAATGGAAAATGGCAGCATTTTGATTTTGAACTGGAGGAGAACGACATTTATGTCATGCCTCAGCCGCTTGGCTCTTTAGTATCTGCTTCCATTGATAAAGATGGAAAACAGATCCCGGAGGCTGCCAAATACTTCTCTTCTAATCTGGTCATTTTTGATCCTGGATTTGGAACGATGGATGATTACACCGTCAAACAGGGAAATGTAGTCGGCAATGGAGAAACATTCTCCAATCTCGGCATGCATGAGGTATTTGAGCGTACTTGCAAAGATATCCGTGATATTTACGGGGTGACGCTCCAGGTTCCGGAGTTGATCAACAAACTGGACTCCGGCACAGTTTACATTACGGACCGCAGGAAAATGAAGCGTGTAGAGAAAGAGTTTACTGATTTCCTGACACGCAACAGCAAACAGGTATGTGAGGAAGCCGTTGAGCAGATGAAAGTAATCCATGATTATTTCTCTGATATCAATTATATCATCACAACAGGCGGAACATATGATGCATGGAAAGAAGACTTTGATTCTAAGTTTGCAGAAATGGAAGGGTTACATATCATTCCTGGAAATGCCAATGATGATTCCATTACCAATGTGTTCTCCAATGTGCGTGGCTACTATTTCTACCTGCTGAACAGAATGAAATAGGGATGGTGATGTTTTATGAATGTAATCGTTCGTTTTTATTGGCAGCACGACCTTGACCTGGTTGCTCTGGTAAAACATCCTGATTTTGAAATGGACGTAATGATGAAAGAAGCACTGTCAGCGTATGTCAGGGGGAACAAGGATTTCTCCATCCCCCTGCCTGCCCCAAAGCCGTATCGTGTAGAATTGGACAGCTGCTATATCCATTTCACATTAAATCATCAGAAAGACAAAGACTTAATCGACTTTATTAAGACCATCCGTTACGGATTCCGGAACAGTGCCTTAAAGATGATCTTCCGGAACTATATGGAATCCTATAACATGGATGTATTTTTTGATGACCAGAATTACCTGGCAAAGTCACGCGGTGCAAAACGCGGGGAGAAGCTTCCTGGAACTGCTCCGGCATCAGAAACAGTATCCAGCAGAAAGAAAGTTTTGAATCAGGAATCAGATTTAGAAGTACAGGCAGAAAGACAGGAAATAACCCGGATACAGGAAACGCCGGCACAGGAACCAGAAAACGAAAGAATCCCTGTTGTGGCAGTGAAAAACAAAAGAACCGAACCGCCTGTTCCAGAGACGTCTGATACCGTATCTGTTTACAATGAACCGGAGGAAGATTTTGACCTTTCCCAGGAAGAGGATGAGGGCATGGCCGGTGATGGATTTGATCTGTTTTCTGCTTTAGACAAATTAATGTAGGAGGAATGAGTGATCATGTTAGAAGAAAGAGACATCTATAATAAGCAAAAAGTATATGAGGAAAAAATCGAACCGATTATAAATCAGCTGAAGCTTGCCTGCAATATGGAACATCTTCCAATGTTTGTAACGGTCGCTGTTGAAAATAATGAAAAGGAAACCGTCTATAGGAACGATATGATCTACGCAAGTACGGATATTCGCTTGTCTGATCGCAGGATCGGAAATCTCCTTCTTTTGGTAAATGATTTCCAGACAGAGCCTCCTCTTCATATTCAGTCTTGTATCCGGGATCTTCAGGACTATCTGGATCGTATGAAAGTCGCGGAAAAAAAAGCAGCATCTGCAGACATCACATTATCTGAAAATAAGCTTCAGGACATGAATGCGATCATGAATGGCGGGGATAGAGCCGGATTGCCTAGGGAGCTTGTAGAAAAGGTATTGAGTGAGGAATCTTATAAGGGATTATAATTTCTCAGAAAGGAGTATGCTATGAGTGTTGCAGTTGCAGAGCAGGAAACGGTAATATGTATCAGCCGGGATTCCGAGGAATGTACCGTCTATACTTCTGATTCCACAATGATGACAAAGTTGGATAAATTGGCTGATCCAAACAATGATAATGCCCCATTGTGGAAATTAAAAGAAGTCCATCGAATGAGTGGAACAAAAGAGGTCGTTGGAAAGACTTATGTTACAAACAAGCGCCTGATTTCTTTCCGTTCTGATATCAAGACCAGGGAATTAACGGAGGAACAGAGACAGGAAGCTGCTGAACGTTTTCGAAAATGGCGGGAACAGAACCGGAAAGAAAAAGGAAATATAGGAGATGAAGAATATGATAGTGACAATTAACATGATTGATGATAAGAAAGAAAAACTTCTGGCAGTTTGCAATATTACTATTGATCCGGGAGATATTTCAGAAAAGCAGATTTTGCAAGCATATTCGGATGCATTGCCTGCTTGCTTTGATGATGCAAAACGTAACCATGGGACATTTGCAGATGTCTTTGCGAAAGTATCTGAGGAAGTATGTGGGAAATATCCGGAGATAGTGGTTCTTTCTGTAAATGATGACAGAAAAAAATCTAATCCGAAATGTTCGCTGAATTTTTCATAGGAACTCAAATTATTCTTATAAACTAAAATAGGAACTCAAATTTAACTTAATGATTTGAGTTCTTTTTTTATATCTTAGTTTATTTTGTTTTATGATAAAAAGCAACCCATGTATATTGGGCTGCTCTTTTTGACTACAATTTTTTTGTTTTTTAATTGCGACTTTCCTAATAACACATAATTAATGATTACGATTATTTGTGTTCTGGTAAAACAAAGTCCTCAATAAACTCCTTTCCAGTACCCTCTTTCTCTCATCTGATACTTCTCGAAGTACTGGCCTCTTTGCAATAAAATGAGATTTGGATGCAGTGTTTACTACCATAATCCCCACATATGCCGGAATCTGATCTTTCCACCAGTAAAGAGACTGCTGATAGTATAGCTCATTAGATAATACAAGATAATTATAATTGCCATACCAGGACTTTGCAGCATGGCTTCTAAAGTCTGACATTGTGACTTTGATCTCATAGCAACGAAACAAGTCCCTTCTTACATCGTAGCTTAAAAAATCTACGATTTCAGTTTTTCCATTGTTAATGCGGCCATCCCTCGAAAATCCCAAAGTGACCTCATTTGTTCCATATTCTCTTGCAAGTTTCGGATTATTTCCAAACAAATTCCTGTATAAAGTCTGTTCAATGATCTTTGTTTCTTCTCTTTTCAAATTTTTCCCTTTCTAAAGCTCATGGAGTGCATCTTGGAATTTCTTTCGGAATTTCCGGTTTGCATCTGCACATTGGCTGTCTGTGATTACTCCATGTATATAGCAATACTGTATACAGTGCAGAAGTTCCTGCAGTATTTCTGCTTCTTTTCCAAGTGTGCATCCCTGTTTATTTACATATTCTTCCAAATTACCCAGCAGTGGATCAAAGTCGCCCATATTGATTGTTTTTCCCATCTTATACACTCCTGCTATTCATCACAGCCTATAGCGGCAGCAATTACAGCTGATACATAGTCCTCTCTTTGAGCCTCAGAAGCCTCTTCCTGAGCGTTTCTGCGCTCCTTATCAAATTCCTCGTTACATTTTACCAGATTACCTTTTTTATCCTTATTTGCCATCATAACGGCCTCCTTTTTCTTTTTTCTTATGTTCTTTTTCAACAACAGCAGAGTACATACATTCTAAAATTGCGTCTACGCCAAATGTTGTAAAATTAACTTCCAGATGTTTTAATTCTTCGTTACTGTATTGTTTCAATCTGTTTTCAATCATATGTAATTCATGTTCCGTCGGAGTAAAACACTGAATCGTCCGATCAACAATCATTTTATATAGTTCATTTCTGTTCATAATTTTCCCCTTATATACTCTCAAACTGTTGTAGTTCTTACACTTATAGTATGGTAAATGTAGGGCTAAAAAGGAGTGTTATGGACAAAGAAAAACAGTCCTATCGAACTGCTTTTCATACATTCTGCAATTTTATCAAATTAATCAATCTCCTACTTTTATTTTTTATGTTATATCTGCATCTCATATAAAAAATGGCATAAAAAAAACAGCTCAAAGCTGCTGTATAGTTCGATATTTTCATTTAACACATCTTTATTACATACCCTTTTGAAATTGTTATTTGTATTGGGGTACAAAATGGGGTACATTTTGTAAAATCACCGTTTTCGTAGGGTCGAGACTTTGCTCAACCCTTAGAAATACAGCGTTTCTTACTCATTAGTCCTGAGCAATGATTTCTTTTTTGTTGTAGCTTCCGCAAGCCTTGCAGACTCTATGAGGCATCATTAATTCGCCACACTTGCTGCATTTTACCAGGTTCGGAGCACTCATCTTCCAATTAGCTCTTCTCTTATCTCTTCTAGCTTTTGAAGATTTGTTCTTTGGACAAATTGACATAGGTTACACCTCCTTAAAATTCTTAAAAACATCGCGGATAACTGACATTCTAGGGTCAAGACTCGTATCTTCACAGTTACAAGTTCCCTGATTCAGGTTTTGACCACATACGTTGCAAATCCCTTTACAGTCTTCGCTACACAGAATCTTCGTCGGCCACCCTATTAGAATCTCGCTGCCGACCAGTTGATCAACATCGAGTGTATATCCGTCAATATAATTTGCTTCGTCTAAATCCTCTGATTCCACTTCACTCTCATCTGTGACATTTCCCTTTGTAATGCGTGAAATATTCAGATCAAACACTGTTACCACCGGTTCCAGACATCTGTCACACGGAATCTCTACAGTCAGCTTGCAAGTTCCTTCTATCTGAAGTTTTCCGTTCTCCATATAATTAATCTTTACATGAATATCAGAACTTTCAGTGACCGGATACTCACCAAGCCCATTCCGAAATATTTTAAGTTCACATGGAACTGTCTCATCAACAGATCTGTGTGGTTCGGATAAGACATTGGATAGGTCAATCAACATATTAATCACCCCTATTCATACCTGTCTATTATATCATGGAAAAGCTGTTTGTCAACTACATTTTAGAAATTATTATTTGATTATTCCAAATATTTTTATACACATCTTCTTTTCGAACTATACATCATACTTTGTTCTGTCCGGAAAATATTCTACATCTTGTAATTATTACAGACATACACCCTTCCGTATTCGTACGGAAGGGTGTAAATAATCAAATCAATAACTTTTTACAATAGTTTCAGATTAAACTAATGCTACTGTCTCACGCGCGATTGCAAGCTCTTCGTTAGTAGGAATAACCATAACAAGAACTTTTGAATCTGGTGTAGAGATTGTGATCTCTTCTCCGTGAGTATCATTTGCTTTCTCATCTACTTTAATTCCAAGGTATCCAAGATATTTCAGAACAGCGCTTCTAACTGTACCTGAGTTCTCTCCGATTCCTGCTGTAAATGCAATTACATCAACACCATTCATAGCTGCCACGTAGCTTCCAACGTATTTTGCAACACGGTAAGCAAATACTTCAAGAGCTACTTTAGCCTGAGCATTTCCTTCGTTAGCTGCGTTCTCAAGGTCACGGAAGTCGCTTGAAAGGTTGTTGGAAAGTCCATATACACCTGACTTCTTGTTGAGCATTGTCATAAGCTCAGAAATATCAAGTCCCTCTTTCTTAGCTACGAACTCAAGGATAGCCGGATCAATATCTCCGGAACGTGTTCCCATTACAAGTCCCTCAAGCGGTGTAAGACCCATAGATGTATCTACGGATTTTCCATTCTCTACTGCACAGATACTTGCACCGTTACCAAGGTGGCAGACAACTGTCTTAAGATCATCGTAAGATTTTCCTGCAAGCTCAGCAGCTCTCTTAGATACGAAGCTGTGGCTTGTACCATGGAAACCATATCTTCTTACTTTGTATTTGTCATAATACTCATATGGAAGACCATACATGTAAGCTTTCTCCGGCATTGTCTGATGGAATGCAGTATCGAATACAGCTACCATCGGTGTTCCAGGCATTAACTTCTGGCATGCATTGATACCGATTAAGTTTGCCGGGTTGTGAAGTGGTGCAAGATCATTACACTCTTCAATTGCAGCTTTTACCTCATCAGTAATTACAACAGAGCTTGCAAACTTCTCTCCACCATGTACGACACGATGTCCGACTGCCCCAATCTCATCCAGACTCTTAACAACACCTGTCTCGGCATCTGTTAATGCGTCAATTACAAACTGAATAGCCTCTGTATGTGTAGGCATAGCTTTGTCAGATTTAACCTTCTCACCGCCTGCTGGCTGGTATGTAAGGCTTCCATCAATTCCGATTCTCTCGCAAAGTCCTTTTGCAAGTACTTTCTCTGACTCAGAGTTGATGAGCTGGAACTTCAGTGAAGAACTTCCACAGTTGATTACTAATACATTCATTTCATTTACCTCTCTTTTAGATTAGAATTCTTAATTTATATAATAAGGACTTTCGTCCCTAATGTCTATCCCTAATTTGAAAAAATTTCAGCCATATGCATATTTTTTGTGCAAAATGCATATGACTGATCATTAAAGATATGAAATTTATTTATCTTCTGCCATTGCCTGAACTGCTGTAATTGCGATTACACCCTCAATATCCTTAGCGCTGCAACCACGGGAGAGATCATTGACAGGCGCTGCGATTCCCTGTGTAAGAGGACCGTAAGCTTCTGCTTTTGCAAGTCTCTGAACTAATTTGTATCCGATGTTTCCAGCATCAAGGTCTGGGAAGATCAGTACATTCGCTTTTCCCGCAACCGGGCTTCCCGGTGCTTTAGATGCTCCAACTGATGGAACAATTGCTGCATCAAGCTGGAATTCTCCGTCAATGAGAAGTCCTTCCGGAGCATTCTCTTTTGCAATCTTTGTAGCCTCTACAACTTTATCTACGTCAGCGTGTTTTGCGCTTCCCTTTGTTGAATGTGAAAGAAGTGCTACAACTGGCTCTTTTTCTGTCAGAAGTCTAAAGGAGTCTGCGGATGAAAGTGCGATTGCTGCAAGTTTCTCCGGATCCGGATTCTGCTCAAGTCCGGAATCACCAAACAGGAATGTTCCGTTGGCACCCATCTCACAATCTGGTACTACCATAATAAAGAATGCGCTTACGAGCTTTGTTCCCGGTTTTGTCTTCAGGATCTGAAGGCTTGGTCTTAATGTATCTGCCGTTGAGTGGCATGCTCCGGATACCATTCCATCAGCATCTTTCATCTTAACCATCATAACACCATAGTAGAGATAATTAGTCAGAAGAAGTTCTCTTGCTTTTTCCTCTGTCATTCCCTTTTTTTCACGTAATTCTACAAGTTTTGCGATGTAGGCGTCTGTCTTCTCGCTCTTTGCAGGATCTACGATTGTTGCTCCGCTGATATCAAAAGAACCTTTGTTCTTCGCAATCTCTTCTTCGCTGCCGACAAGAATCAGGTTTGCTGTTCCTTCTTTCAGAACTGCTTCTGCTGCTTCATATGTTCTGATATCCTCTGTCTCCGGAAGTACAATTGTCTTTTTACTTGTTTTTGCTCTCGCTTTAATATCATCAATAAATCCCATGACTTAAAGACTCCTTTCGTTTGTATTCAGTTATTTCAACGTTTTCATTATAATACAAAGAATTGGCATGGACAAGTTGTATCTGCGTACTAAATTCAGTACATTAGAATTGTTTACGTTAAATACAAAACGTCTTTACAAATGAAATACTTGGCTGACGATCATGAAGTATACGGTTACTGTACTGATATCTACAAGGGTAGAAATAAGCGGAGTAGCCATGATTGCAGGATCGAGTCCAATCTTGGAAGCAAGCATCGGAAGGGTACAGCCTACGACTTTTGCAATCAGGACGGTACAGATCATGGTTCCACCGATGGATAATGCAATGAGCGCATCTCCTTGTCCCATAACGATGATCCTGATTCCATTCACAACTGCCAGTATCACGCTGACCACTGCTGCCACCCGGACTTCTTTAAATATAACTTTGAATAAATCCCGAAATTCTATTTCTCCTACAGACAATCCACGAATAACCAACGTAGAACTCTGTGAACCGCAGTTTCCACCGGTTCCTGTCAGCATTGGAATAAAACCGGCAAGCTGTGGCATAACTACAAGTGCGCTTTCATAGCTGTTCATGATCATCTGTGTCACTGTCGCAGAAAGCATCAGAAATAACAGCCATGGAAGTCTGCTTTTTACATGTTCCACAACAGATGTTCCAAAATAAGTCTCTTCACTTGGAGACATACCGGCCATGATACTGATATCTTCTGTTGTCTCTTCCTGCATTACAAGCATGGCATCGTCAACAGTTACGATACCGACCATGCACATTTCATGATCCACGATTGGAAGGGCAATAAGACCATATTTATTAATCATCATAGCTACATCTTCCTGATCGTCTGTTGTATGCGCGTAAAGCACATTCGTATCCATAATCTCTTCGATTATTCTAGATTCACCGGTTGTCAGAAGTTCTTTGACATCGACCCGTCCGATCAGTTTTCGTTTTTCCGTAACATAACAAGTGTAGATAGTCTCACGGTTCAGACCAACCTGACGGATTTTTAAAATAGACTCTTCGACCGTCATCTCTTTGCGGAGTGCAATGTACTCCACATTCATAATACTTCCGGCACTGTCTTCCGGATATTGCAAAAGCTGATTGATCTGGGCTCTTGTCTCTTCATCGGTAGCCATCAAAAGACGATCCACAACATTCGCAGGCATCTCTTCCAGGACATCGACCGTATCGTCCAGATACATCTCTTCCATGACCTCTTCCAACTCGGAATCGGTAAGTGCTCCGATCAGTACCTCACGCATGTCACTGTTCATATAAGTAAATGTTTCAGCAGCCTCTTCTTTTGCCAGGAGACGGAACACCATAACGAGCGGTTTCTGCTCAAAATCTTCCAGTGTCTCGGCAATATCGACGGGGTACATATTTCCCAGTTCTTCTTTTAATTCTTTGTACTGACCTGCATCAAGCATATCAAGAATCTGTTCTTTTGTCAGCATCTGTTCCTCTTCCATACATACCCTCCTGCCTGTTGTCATTCATTTGCAAGCAAAACATAGTTATAGTATAATAAATTTTATTAACAGTGACAAGGAGAAAGTGTATGAAAATTGTTGGAATTATCGCGGAATACAATCCATTTCACAAAGGGCACGAATTCCATCTAGAAAAAGCAAAGAAAATCACAGGAGCTGATGCTGCAATTATTATTATGAGCGGCGACTATGTTCAGCGTGGAATTCCTTCCATCATGCCAAAGCATCTGCGTTCCCAGATGGCACTTGCATGTGGTGCCGACGTAGTTTTAGAACTACCAGTCTGTTACGCAACCGGAAGTGCAGAATACTTTGCCACCGGTGCGGTCAGCCTCCTTGAAGCTCTCGGCTGTGTAGATTATCTGTGCTTTGGAAGTGAGTGCGGCGAAATAAAAATATTACAACAGATTGCCGATGTTCTTTGTAAGGAACCCGAGCTTTACAAAGTTCTCCTTCAGAAACATTTAAAAAATGGAAATGCATTTCCTGCCGCAAGAAAACTGGCTTTTATAGAATATTTAGGCAAAAACAAATCCTTATCCTGTATTCCCGAACAGATCAGCGCGATTCTGGATTCGCCAAATAACATCCTGGCTATTGAATATCTAAAAGCGCTTTCCTGTCTGAACAGTTCTATCGAACCAGTAACAATTACGCGCGAAGGAGCCGGATATCATGATCAGACACTCGGTGGCCTT
>OLNH01000659.1_pt1 | contig 26236 bp, 20 predicted proteins | sample 1643101 | NCBI WGS metagenome assembly OLNH01 (sample SAMEA3136758, study PRJEB25190) | human gut metagenome | biome: human gut; feature: human-associated habitat; material: faeces | place: Austria | collected 2013
ATTTGGGACGGGGCTATTTTGACTACTTTGCATCTAGAAGTAGTCAAAATAGCCCCGTCCCAAATTAGCTGCCTCTCATGAGAGTGGAAAATCTCCCACTCTAAGCCCGCCTGCGAGCCCAAAATGGGAGATTATCCACTCTCGTTTTGTTCGGTACGCCGTAACTCTAAAGTTCGGTTACCTCTACGCTGTTGTAGACCTCGTCCCAGCGGTCCATGACCAGGTGGCCGGTCTTGGGATCCATGGCGTTGAGCTTGCCGCAGGTATTGGCGGTCTTGAGCACCGTGACGTCGTCGGCACCAGCAGCAATGGCATGCGCAAAACCGGCGATGGTCGAGTCACCGGAACCCGTCGCGTTCACAGCCGCAATCGCGGGCGTCTTGGCGCGGAACGCGCGGCCCTCATGGAAGCCCACCGAACCGGCAGCGCCCATCGAAACGACGACCCAGGGGATACCGGCAAAACGGTCATCGGCGGCAAGCGCCTCGCGCAGAGCATCGACATCATCGGTCGTAAAGGACGTACCCAGCAGGCCGTTAATCTCGGTCAGGTTGGGCTTTACGAGCTCAGGCTTAGCGTCGGACTCCAGCGCGGCCCCCAGCGATGCACCCGAGGTGTCGAGCAGCACCTTGGCGCCCGCCTCTTCGGCGATCTTGACGAGCTCGGCATAGTAGCCAGCATCTACGCCACGCGGCAGCGAGCCCGAAAGCGTCACAACGTCCGCCTTCTCTGCAAGCTCGGCGAACTTGGCCGTAAAGGCCTCGAGCTCGGCCGGGGCGATCTGCGGGCCGCTCTCCAAAAGCTCGGTCTGATTGCCCTCGTGCAGAATATTCAGGCAAATGCGCGTCTCGCCGGCAATGGGTACAAAGTCGTTCTTGACGCCGTCGGCATCCATAAGCTCGGCCATATAGGCACCCATGTGACCGCCAAGCAGGCCAGTCGCGAGCACGTCGTCGCCCAGCTGCAGCAGCACGCGGCTCACGTTGAGGCCCTTACCGCCAGCGGTCTTTTCGGGCGTCACACGGTTAACATCGTCGATGACCAGCTTATCGAGCTGATAGCGCGTATCAATCGACGGGTTCATGGTAACAGTCAGAATCATATTGAACTCCTGTTTCCGGGGCACGACACGCGCGACCCCAAACATACGATAGCTCGTTAAAGGATCTCGATCTCAAAGCCGCGGGTGACGGTCTCCCCCGGCTTGGCCACCAGGCAGCCGCGCTTGTGCTCCAGAATATCGTCCTCGTCGGAGCAGGTGGACAGGCCGCCCCACGGTTCCACGGCCACAAAGTCACCCTCGGGCTTGCTCCACACAATCAGGTACGGCATATCGGGGAACGTCAGGCGCACGCCCTTGTCCTCGGTCTTCTTGGTCAGCGTAACCACGCGGCTCTCGAGCACGTCAAAGATGGTCTCCGCAAAGTCAAAGAGTTCGTGGGTCAGCGGCAGGTCATGGCCAACCATCGGGTTCTTGCTGCGATGCTCAACATCAATCAGGCCCGTCGAGGGAACGGCAGTGCAGAGGTCGGTGGCCTCACGCTGCTCAAAACGAAGCTCGTAGTCGTCATAGGACTCGCCCTCGTCGAGCGGGCACTTAAAGCCGGGGTGACCGCCCACAAAGAACGGCATGTCCTCGGTGCCCTCATTGGTCACCTCGTACGACACGGCAACCTTTTCCGAATCGATCGTGTAACGAGCAACGATCTTAAACGGATACGGGTACTGCTCGAGCAACTCGGCATGGTCGGCAGAGCTTAAGCTCAGCGCAACCATGTTGTCGCTCTGTTCCTCGAGCTTCCACTCCTGCTTGCGCGCAAAGCCGTGGCGGGCGAGCTTTACCTCGCGGCCGCCCATGGTCATTGCGTGGCCGTCACGAAGGCCACCGCAGATCGGGAAGCAAATGGGGGCCTGGCCCGACCAGACTGCCGGATCACCCTGCCACAGGTACTCACGGCCGTTGGCCGCAATAGAAGTGAACGACCCGCCCGCCGTGCTCAGTGCCACGCGGATAGAACCGTTATCAAGAACAAACTCCATAGGAGTCTTCCCTTTCTTACGACAGCCCACCAAGTCAATAGGGCTGATAGAAAACCGGCCCGCGCCCCCTCACAGAAACGCGAGCCGTCAATTGAAAAGCTGCAGAATGCCGGGTACCGCCAAGAGCGAAGCACTCAAGCCAAGCAAGCAAACGTGTTATCGGAGCAGCTAGCCCGCCAGATGGCTTCGCAGCGTCGGCCGGTCCGGCGTTCGGTAGAACGCCGGAATCTCCTTAGTCGTGGTATTCGCCGCGGTCCCACTTCTCAAGGAACTCATCAAAGAAGTGCGGGTTAGCCTGAGCCTCGGCGTCGGCCTTATTGCAGGCATCGATCTTGGCGATCAGGGCATCGTGCTCGGGGGTCTTCTCGTAAGGCTCCTCCAGGAAGGCAAGCATGATGTCGGCCATCAGGAACTCGCCGGCGATCTTGCCACCAAAGCCCACGATGTTGGCGTTGAGCTCGCGACGGGCATACAGGGCAGAGGTCATGTCGCGAACCAGGGCACAGCGGGCGCCGGGAACCTTGTTGACGGCGTTGGTGATGCCGATGCCGGTGCCGCACAGGGCCACGCCAAAGTCGGCCTTGCCGCTGGCAACAGCCTCGCCCACGGCCTTGCCGTAGATGGGATAGTGCGTACGGGTGTGGCTGTAGGTGCCGCAGTCGAGCACCTTGTAGCCAGCCTGCTCCAGGCGGTCGGCCAGATAGATCTTCTCGTCCGTAACGATATGGTCGCAACCGATTGCGATGGTCTTCTTCATCAGAACGTCCTTTCGTCTGAATTCACAAGTTGAGATAGAAGTTCGAGTTCTCGGTGGCTCTCGTTAGGCCATCTTGTTGAGCATGTCGACACGGATCTGGTGACGACCGCCGGCGTACTGTGCACGCAGGAACTCGCGGGCGATCTTCTTGGCGACCTCGGTGCCCACAACGCCCGGGCCCATGGTGACCATGCGCGAGCCGTTGTGCTCGCGGGTCATGTAGGCGGAACGCTCGTCGGAAATGTTAGCGACGACCATGCCCTTGATCTTGACGGCGGCCATATAGGAGCCGACACCGTACTTATCGAATGCGAAGCCCTGGGAATCCTTGTGCTCCAGCAGGTCCTTGGCAACGGCGGTAGCGGAATCGACAAAGTCCGCGGCAGGGGTCTCGGAATAGTCGACGACCTCGTGACCATCGGCGATGAGCATCTCCTTGATGGACTCCTTCATCGACATGCCGTCGGCATCGGAAGCGATTACAACCCTCATGACATCCTCCTTGAGAGATACGCAGGTGCGTTGTTTCTGTTTGGAAGTGTTGAATCTCGTTCAGGTCCGGGCATCTGAATGTGCGATTCTTCACTGTTCATGTTTATTTGAACACATTCGAACAGTAACTGCAACAACTATTTGTTTATCTTTGTTCTTTTTTGAACAAATACCGTTCACGGATGATTGCTGACCGTTTGGACCGGGCGCGGGCGTAGCGACCATGTGTTCAACAAACAAAAGGGCGGCCGAGAACGTGTCTCGGCCGCCCTTCGGCGGTATTCCCCGGTATATACAGCTGTTTTAGCTACTAGGACTGCCCGCCCTTCTTGGCATGCTTGGACGGAGTGCCCAGAAAGCGGCCCGTCAAATAATTCGTCGGCCCGGAAATATCAATCCCCAGCAGTGTGTGCCCCAGCCACAAAAACGCCGCGAGCACCAGCAATGGGATAACGCACGAGGTCACTATCATCACGATGACACCTTCGATCAGATCGGTCACCTGCTGCACAATCTCATCGGTCATCTGCTTGGCGCCGCTGGTCACCGTCGTGACGAGACCCGAGGCACCGTCGGCAAGCTGTTCAAGCACGTTCTTGGACTCTGCGGACTCAGTCTTTTTCTTGTTTGCTTTGGAGCTATCGCTATCTGCCGCACTCGCAGCGTCAGTCGCCTTTTGCTCGGCCGCCTCGATGCTCACTCGATACGTTTCATCAACCTTCTGCGACACCCATACGCTCGCGGGCACCAACACCATGCTAATGATGGCGACCACCAGCACACGCGTTGCCACGCGACGAATGACCGTGCTCGTGCTCCAGCGTCCGTGAATGCCAAGCGACGCTGCAAAGAGCACCAGCGCAAACGGGATCAGGATGCCCAGGCCAACCGACCACATAATCGTGAGTAAATATTTCTCTAGGTATAGCACGGCAAGCACGATACCAAGATTACCCGAAAGCTGTGCGAGCTGCTCGGCAACCGGCGTTCCCGTATCGCCCGGCAGCGCAGTGATACCCGCAGATAGGGCGACGCACGAGGTCGTGAGCGCCAATACATTGCCCTTCTTTTGATCGATGACCTCGATGGTGGAGTCCCAAGTCTTGGTATCGGCAAAATGCGGACGAGCCACAAACCCCGACAGCAGCGCCAGTGCCACGAGCGCAACGATGAGGCCAATCTGCAGTTTTTTGTTTGCGCACACGACATCGGATAGGCTGGGCTGCAGCTCGGTCACCGTTGTTTGCTCGGTTATCTGGACAGGACGCCCATGAGCCATCTCGCCCGCGTCTCTCTTTTGAATCGATCCGTTGTCCGGCATTTGGATACCTCCTCATTCCGGCCTGTATTGCGGATGGAAGTATACCCACCCAGCGAAAAACCGAACGGCAAGAGGCGCAACAGACTGCTGCATGACCTGCCCGCCATGAAATGGGCCCATCTACTACGTTTAACTGCCCATCCCCGACCATGCCCCGTGGCGTAAAAACAAAACCACAGGTAGAACGCCTGCAGTTTTTCATGGAACGCAGGTGTGTTCGGGGGCACCGGGTTAAACGTAGTAGATGGTCCAGTTTCGTGGCGACGCTGCCAACCGATCCCCTGGGGACGGAGGAGAACGGATCATTTTGGGCCGTCAGCCCCTATTTCACCGCAACTTGGAGGAGAACAGAAAAAGCCCTGCTGCGGGTGGCGGCAGGACTTTTGGAAGGGGCTTGGTTGTGAGGGCTCGTTAGGCGAGCTTGGCCTCGAGCTCGGCGATGCGCTTGTAGGCATCGATGGTAAAGCGGGCCTGCTTCTCCAAGATCATAGTGGTCATGAGAGTGTCCTGAGCGTGAGCCATGATGAAGGTCATCTCCATCTCGCCGCCGCCGGCCTCCTGCGAAAGCAGCTTGGTCTGCGTGTCGTGGGCGCCGATAAGTGCATCGCTGGCATCCTTGTGCAGCTGTTCGGCCTTCTCAAAGTCACCCTCGCGAGCAGCATCGAGCGCTGCAAGCAGATCGGTCTGGGCGTCACCTGCGTATGCGACAATCTCGAATCCAACCATCGAGATTTCTTCTTTGGTTGCCATATTGCGTTCCTTTCACATATGAACCAACGGAGAGCATCGCGTCCGGGCATACGCGCTGCGTTGTGTATGACAGAAACAATAACATTCAAACAAAAAAGAACAGCGCAAAACGTAATTTCAAGCTATGAACGGTCACTTTTAACCCGCGAACGGTTTCCAAACCATTTCGAACAATATCAAACATGATTAACGGAAACCCAAACAGGACCGCGCCCTAACGCAAATCGCGCACCGTATCGCCCTCTACGAGCACGCCGGGGATCAGCATGTGCTCCACGCCAGACGCAACTCCCTCGGCGCCGGCGATCTTGTCGACTGCCCACATGCCGACACGCTTGTTGTCAAAGCGCACGGTGGTCAGGCGACGATCGGGCACGATGTCGCCCAGACTATCATCAACCCCCACCACGCTCACGTCCTCGGGCACACGCCTTCCGCGCGACTCGAGTCCGCGAATGCAGCCGTAGGCCATGGCGTCATTGGAGGCATAGATGGCAGTACAGGTCGGATCGTCCGCCAGAGCCTGGCCTGCGGCATATCCACTCCGCGCCGTCCAGTCGCCACGGATGAGTCGCGGCAGCTCAATACCATGCGCGCGCAATGTCTCGCGCCAGCCCTCCTCGCGCTGCATGCCCGAAAGCGAGCGTTCGGGACACGAGATAAAGTGCACGGTCTTGTGTCCCTGCCCCAGCAAGTACTCGACAACCTGGCGCGAACAATCGAACTGATCGTTATCGACCGTCGAGCACAGCGGGTGCTCCAGCATGGTAACGAGCACCGTCTGCATACCAGGCAGCGGCTCAAAGGTGCCAAAGTCCGCCGGCATGCGATTCATGATCACAACCATGCCATCCACCGGCAGTGCGCTCATGCGCGACGATGCGCTCTCGAGAGTATAGGGATGTCCGTCTACTTTAGTGAGGGTAATGGCGTAGCCGTGCTTATCGGCGGCGGCGGCAAAGCCCTCCATACGGTCGAGGTTGCCGGTACCGGTAATGTTGAACATGGCGACGCCGACGGTCTTAAACTTGCCGCGGCGCAGCGATCGACCGGCAAAATTGGGGCGATACCCCAGCTCGCGCATGGCGGCACGCACGCGCTCCTTGGTCTCGGGGCGCACGCTGGGCGAATCGTGGACGGTGCGCGAGACCGTCTGTTCTGAGACGCCCGCGAGGCTCGCCACATCCTTAACGGAAACCGATTTTTTAACAGCGGCCATAGGTCGATCTTTCTATGTCAACGATGCCATTGGTGGCACCCTACGCAGTCAAATGAAACGTCTTCAAGTATATCTAACGCCTCCCCCACCATACGCTCACCACCCAAAACCTACCGTTCACCGACATTTTTGCTTCCCCGAACGGCTTTTATCGCCCAAATGTTAACGTTGCCATTGTGCAAACACAGAGCCACCGGGCGGCTCAAACGTTTACGCGCAAGAAATCGACGGTCCGCAGGCACAGGGTCCATCGGTTCGCATCTTATTTTGTGTCACAAAATGGCAACGTCAACATTTTGGCAACCAAACGTCAAAAGCTACCATCGTTGCTAACCCACCGACTCTTAGGAGCTTTGCATGGAGCAACTCATCGCCACCATCGAAAAGGGCCAGCCCTTTTTCAACGCGATCGCCCGCAACAAGTACCTCAAGGCGATCCGCGACGGTTTTATCTCCGTCATCCCCATCATCATCTTCTCGTCCATCTTCTGCCTGGTAGCCTCGGTCCCCAACATCTGGGGTTTCTACTGGCCCGATGACATCAACAACGCCCTGTGGAAGTGCTACAACTACTCCATGGGCATCCTGGCCATCGCCTGCGCCGCTACCACGGCCAAGCATTTCGCCGACGCCCAGAACCGCGATCTGCCCAAGAATAACCAGATCAACTTTATCTCGTGCATGTGCGCGGCCATCATCGGCTTCTTGCTCCTTTCGAGCGACACCATCGCCACGGATGCCGCCAGTGGCTTCAACACCACCTACCTTGGTTCCAAGGGCCTACTGACCGCCTTCATCGCTGCGTTTGTGACCGGCATCATCTACAAGTTCTTTATCAAGCGCAACATCACCGTCAAGATGCCCGAGCAGGTTCCGCCCAACATCTCGCAGACCTTTAAGGACATCATCCCCTTCTCCGTCTGCATCACCGTCTTTTGGGTCTTTGACATCGTCTTCCGCGCTGCCTTTGGCTTCTGCTTTGCCCAGGGCGTCATCCAGGTGTTCCAGCCCCTGTTCACCGCTGCCGACGGCTACATCGGCCTTGCTGTGATTTACGGCGCCATGAGCCTGTTCTGGTTCGTGGGCGTCCACGGCCCCTCGATCGTCGAGCCCGCCATCGCCGCCGCCCTCGTTTCCAACATGACCGACAACCTGGCTGCGTTCCAGGCCGGCCAGCACGCTTCCGCTGTCCTGACCCAGGGTGCCCAGTACTTCGTCGTCTGCATGGGCGGCACCGGCGCCACGCTCGTCCTGGTCTTTATGTTCTGCTTCCTGGCCAAGTCCCAGGAGATGCGCGCTGTCGGTAAGGCCGCCATCGTCCCCGTGTGCTTTGCCGTCAACGAGCCGCTGCTGTTCGCCGCACCTATCGTGCTCAACCCCGTCTTCTTTGTCCCGTTTGTCTTTGCCCCGATCGCCAACATCTGGATCCTCAAGATCTTTATCGACTTCTTGGGCATGAACGGCTTTATGTACACCCTGCCTTGGACCGTCCCCGGCCCCATCGGCACCATCATGGGCCTGGGCTTCCAGCCGCTCGCCTTTGTGATGCTCGCCCTTATCCTGGTCGTCGACTTCGTTCTGTACTATCCGTTCTTCCGTGCCTATGACGCCCAGAAGTGCGCCGAGGAGGCCGAGATTTCCCAGGAGGAGCTCGCCGCCAAGAACGCCGAGAAGGCCGCCAAGCTCAACGATGCCTTCCAGGGCAAGGCCGACGCCAAGAGCGTTGCCGCCGGCGCTGCTGCCGAGGCCGTGGAAGCCGGCGCTCCCGCCGCTTCCGCAGCACCCGCTGCCGAGGCAACGGCCACCAGCGACCTCAACGGCAAACGCGTGCTCGTGCTCTGCCAGGGTGGCGGTACCTCGGGCCTGCTCGCCAACGCGCTGGCCAAGGCCGCCAAGGAGCGCGGCATCAATCTTGAAACCGCTGCCGAGGCCTATGGCAACCACGTGGACATGCTCCCCGACTTCGATCTGGTCGTCCTGGCCCCGCAAGCCGCAAGCTACCTGGCCGACCTGCAGAAGGACTGCGAGCGCGTGGGCAACAAGTGCGTCGCCTGCCGCGGTAAGCAGTACATTGAGCTTTCCCAGAACGGTGATAAGTCTCTCGCCTTCGTAAGCGAGCAACTCTCGAAGTAAGTAACGCACAGGGCCAGCCGACCATCCAAGACCGGCTGGCCCTTCGATTTAGACGATTGGATCATCATGTCCGTTAACCCTGCTAGCGTCACCAACCCGCCTGCGCAGTTTCCCGAGGACTTTGTCTTTGGCGGCGCCACTGCTGCCTACCAGGTAGAGGGCGAGACCCGCACCCACGGTAAAGGCAAGGTTGCCTGGGACGACTTCCTGGAGGCCCAGGGGCGCTTTTCCCCCGATCCCGCTTCGGACTTCTACAACCAGTACCCCGTCGATCTGGAGCTGTGCGAGGAGTTCGGCATCAACGGCATTCGCCTCTCCATTGCCTGGAGCCGTATCTTCCCCAACGGCACCGGCGAGATCAACCCCGAGGGCGTGCAGTTCTACCACGATCTCTTCGCCGAGTGCCACAAGCACCACGTTGAGCCGTTTGTCACGCTGCATCACTTCGACACGCCGCTTGCCCTCTTTGAGAAGGGCGACTTCCTCAACCGCGAGACCATCGATGCCTTTGTGGACTTTGCCACCTTCTGCTTTAAGGAGTACGCCGACCAGGTGACCTACTGGTTCACCTTTAACGAGATCTGGGCCGATGCCTCCAACACCTACATCGAGGGCACCTTCCCCGGCGGCGTCAAGGCGCATCTGGCCGAGGCTTTCCAGTGCGAGCACAACATGATGCTCGCCCACGCCAAGGCCGTACTGGCCTTCCACAACGGCGGTTTTAAGGGCAAGATCGGCGTCATTCAGTCGTTGGAGTTTAAGTATCCGCTCAACGAGAACGACCCCGCCGACATCAAAGCCGCCAACAACGAGCACGTGTTGCAGAACCAGTTCTTGCTCGACGCCACCTTCCGCGGCGACTACGCGCCCGACACCCTCGAGTGCGCCAACCGTCTGGCTGCCGTCTCGGGCGGCACCATCGAGATCCTGGACGAGGACCTCGAGATTATGCGCGAGGCCGCGCTCTACAACGACTATCTGGGCGTCAACAACTACCAGTGCCGCTTCTTGAAGGCTTACGACGGCGAGAACGACCTGCACCACAACGGTACGGGCGAGAAGGGCACCGGCCGCTGGCGCGTTAAGGGTATTGGCGAGCACGTGAACAAGCCTGGCATCCCCACCACCGACTGGGACTGGATCATCTATCCCGAGGGCCTGTTCGATCTGCTCGTCTACATTAAGCAGCGCTACCCCAACTACAAGCAGATCTTCATTACAGAAAACGGCATGGGCTACAAGGACCCCTACAAGGACGGTTTTGTGGACGACCAGCCGCGCATCGACTACATCGAGCAGCACTTGCGCTGGCTGCTCAAGGCCATGGAGGTGGGCGTCAACGTGGGCGGCTACTTCCTGTGGAGTCTGCAGGATCAGTTCTCCTGGACCAATGGTTACAACAAGCGCTATGGCTTCTTCTACGTTGACTATGAAACCCAGAAGCGCACGCCCAAGGCAAGCGCCTACTGGTACAAGCACGTGGCGCAGACCCGTCGCCTGGACTAGCGGCTGGCGACCAGCGGAATTGCCCCGCTCACATAACCTGTCCCCATTTCTCAGCCGGGGGTGGCACGTCACACGGCGCGCCGCCCCCGGCCTTTTGTTTTTGTTCGGCTGGGGGGGCCGTTTGTCTCGATCTGTAACATCTAGCCGAGTTTTTGGTCCCTAGCTGTTACAAATCAAGACAAACCGGGAAGACGGGGCCGAATTGTCTAAATCTGTAACACTAAAACCGGTTTTGGACGTCTGGTTGTTACAGATTGAGATAAACGCACAGGACAATCCTCTCAATCTCGATCTGTAACATCTAGCCAAGTATTTCGGTCCTAACTGTTACAGATTGAGATGAACGAGCCGAGCACGTCTACACCCGCAGGTCCTTCACGCTGGAACGCTCGACCAGCACGCCCGAGACGAGCGTACGGCTTCTGGAGCTCGGGACTTCCAGACCTGCGACGACCTCGTTAAGTGCACGGATGCCCAGCTCGCGGTGACGAAACTTCACCGACGTCAGAATCGAGTTGGGAATCGTCTTGTAGAGTTCATCGTCGAAGCCGATCACGGACACGTCGTCGGGCACACTGAGCCCTTTGTCACGTAGAGCCATCATCACGCCGTTTGCCATGCAGTCGTTAGCAGCGAGGACCGCCGTGCAATCGGGCTTATCGGCAAGCACAAGGCCCGCGGCATAGCCACTATCCGCATTCCAATCGCCTTGCAGAGGCTCGGGCGGCTCAATGCCACGCGCCTCGAGTGCCGCACGCCAACCTTTCATACGGCACTGGCTCGACAGCGACTCTTTTTTACCAGAAACGAAATACACGTTCTTGTGCCCGTGATTCAAGAAGTACTCGCACGCCATGCGCGCGCCGCCCTCTTGGTCGTCACTGACGGTAGAGCAGGTAGGATGCTCCATCGGTGTGATAATCACCGTCTTGAGGTCTTTCGGCGCCTCAAAGGTATCAAAGTCATCGACCATCTGACGTAGGTTGAAGATCATGCCATCAACAGGCAGCTGCGACATCCTGCGCGCCGCTTCGGCAAGGGTCATCTTCTCCCCCGCCCGCTTTTTGATCATCGTGAGCGCAAAGCCTCGCTCTTCGGCGGCATCGGCGATACCGTCAATCATGTCCACGGCGCCGCCCGACAAGTGGAACATCACCACGCCGATGCACCCGTAACGGCCCAACTTGAGTGAACGCGCGGCAAAGTTCGCCCGGAACCCAAGCGCCTCCATGGCAGCATGGACCCTATCGCGTGTCGACTCTCGTACGCTATCGGGCTCGTTGATTACGCGCGACACCGTCTTGAGAGAAACGCCCGCGGCAATCGCCACATCATTCATTGAGACATTCTTCTTGTCCATCGTTGCCACTGCTTCTCCACTCGGTTCTCTATCGCTTGTTTTTTGCGTTCTAGCATACACTACCTGCCCGACTGACAAATCAGCCGTTTATCGGACAATATCGACCGTTCACCCGTAAATCCTTGTTGCTCTTCCAAAAATGTCTTACGTTGTCATTAACGAAATGACAACGTTGTCATTTCGCAATGCCTTCCTTAAGCAGGAAGGTTTCCGGGCAGTCCTGACCATCCATCGACGACCAGTTCCATCCACATGCATCGCGCATCAAGTAGCAAAGGAGCTCTATGGACGCCATCGTAAAGATGCTCGAAAAGCATCAACCGTTCTTCGAGAAGATCTCGAGGAACATCTACCTCCAGGCCATCAAGGACGGATTCCTTGGGTGTATGCCCATTGTCCTCACCTCTTCGATCTTCCTGCTGATTGCCACCCTTCCCGGCGTAGTTGGCATCACGCTGCCCCAGCCGCTCATCGACTGGTGCAATAAGCTGTACAACTTCACCATGGGCGTCATGGGCATCATGGTCGCCGGCACCACCGCCAAGAACTTTACGGCTTCTATGAACCGTCGCATGCCCGCCGGCAAGGTGCTCAACGACGGTTCCACCATGGTTGCCGCCCAGTGCAGCATGCTTTTGCTCGCCGTTACGCAGTTCACCACCAAGCTCGACGGCTCCGAGCTTTCGGTCTTCGATTGCACCAGCATGGGCACGCGCGGTCTGTTCTCGGCCTATATCGCCGCGTTCATTACCGTGTGGGTCTATAAATTCTGCGTCTCGCGCGATCTGACCATTAAGCTGCCCAAGGAAGTCCCGGGCGCCATCGCTCAGAACTTCCGTGACATCATCCCCTTTGGCGGCGCTGTCATCATCTGCGGCATCATCGATGTGGTGGTGCGCAACCTCATGGGCGTTCCGTTCTCCGAGCTGCTCATCAAGCTGCTCTCCCCGCTCTTCACTGCGGCAGAGACCTACCCCGGTCTCATCCTTATCCAGGCAGCCACCGCGTTCTTCTGGTTCATCGGCGTCCACGGTCCTTCGATTGTCCAGCCGGGTATCGACCCCATCCGTCTTGCCAACCAGGCCGAGAACCTGCAGGTCCTGCTGGCAGGCGGCCACCCCGCCCACTCCCTCACCTTTAACATGTCGCTCGTGGGTGAGTTCGGCGGCACCGGCGCCACGTTCATCGTGCCGCTTCTGCTGATTCTCTTTATGAAGTCCAAGCAGCTCAAAGCCGTCGGCAAGGCCTCGATTGTTCCTGTTGCCTTCGCCGTCAACGAACCGCTGCTCTTTGGCGCGCCGATGATCCTTAACCCCTACATGCTCATCCCCTTTGTTGCCGCCGGCTGCGTCAACGTAAGCGTTGCCAAGTTCTTTATCGACAATGTGGGTATGAACGGCTTCTCCTTCGTGGTGCCTTGGGCTACCCCCGCCCCCATCGGCATCTTCATCACCACGAACTTCCAGCTTATCGCCCTGGTATTTGTCGCGATCATCATCTTGCTGGACGCCATCATCTACCTGCCGTTCTTGAAGGCATACGACAAGCTGCTCTGCGACCAGGAGGCCGAGCGCGCCGCCGAGCTGGGTCTCGAGTCCGATGGTGCTGCCACCATCGCCGCCAGCAACCCTGCGCCCGCTGTCGAGCAGGCCACCGCTTCCGTCGAGACGACCGTTGCCGCCGCCGACAGCAAGCCTGTCGCCGATCAGCCCGAGCCCGCCGCCGACGCATCCGCCAAGAAGGATGTCGATGGCCTGAAGGTCCTCGTCCTGTGCGCCGGCGCCGGCACCTCTGCCATGCTTGCCAACGCCATCAAGGAAGGTGCCGCGCAGACCGGAGAGAACATCGCTTCCTCCGCGGGCGCCTATGGTCAGCACACTGCCATCATGGATCAGTACGACGTTATCGTGCTTGCCCCGCAGGTCCGTAGCTACTACAACGACATGAAGGCCGACACCGATCGTCTGGGCATTAAGCTGCTCGCCCCGCGCGGTAAGGAATATATCGACCTTACCCGCGACCCCGCTGGCGCCATCAAGTGGCTCCGCGAGAACCTCGACTAGTTCCTCCCTCTGTTGGTGCCCGGATCCCCTGTTCGGGCACCTCTCCCTATTCGTATCCCACAGAAAGGATGACTCATGACCAACCCCATGCAGTTCCCCGACGGCTTTGTGTTTGGCGGCGCCACCGCCGCTTACCAGGTTGAGGGCGAGACCCGCACGCACGGCAAGGGCAAAGTGCCCTGGGACGATTTCCTGGCCGCTCAGGGTCGCTTCTCCCCCGACCCCGCAAGCGATTTCTACAACAAGTACCCGGTCGATATCGACCTGTGCCAGCGCTTCGGCATCAACGGTATCCGCGTTTCCATCGCTTGGAGCCGCATCTTCCCCAACGGCACCGGTGAGATTAACCCCGAGGGTGTTGCCTTCTATCACGAGCTCTTTGCCACCTGCAACAATGCCGGCGTTATCCCCTATGTCACGCTCGATCACTTCGATACGCCCGAGGCCTTTTACCAGAACGGCGGCGAAGGCTTCCTGACACGCACGACGATCGACGCCTTTGTCGAGTACGCCAAGTTCTGCTTTGCCGAGTTCACCGAGGTCAAGCACTGGTTTACCTTTAACGAGATTCCCGCGACCGCCGAGGGCAGCTTTATCGTCGGCAACTGGCCGCACGGCGAGAAGTATCGCCTGGACAAGGCCTTCCAGCTCATGCACAACATGATGGTGGCCCACGCCAAGGCCGTCGTCGCCTTCCATGAGGGCGGCTTTGAGGGCGAGATCGGCATTGTCCAGAACCTGGAGCCCAAGTATCCCCTCGACCCCAACAACGCTGCCGACTGCGAGGCAGCTCGCATGGCCGACGTCATCAACAACCGCTGGGTACTCGACGCCACCTTCCGCGGCCACTATGCCGCCGACACCATGGAGGCTGCGACCAAGCTGGCCCATATCGCCGGCGGCGAGCTCGACGTCCGCGACGAGGACATCGCCGCGCTGACCGCCGCGCTCCCCTACAACGATTGCCTGGGCGTCAACACCTACAAGTGCCAGTTCCTGCGTGCTGCCGAGGGCGAAAACGACATCAACCATAATGGCACCGGCGACAAGGGATCTTCGCGCTGGTTCCTCAAGGGCGTGGGCGAGTCGTGCGTGCGCGAAGGCGTACCCACCACCGATTGGGACTGGATCATCTATCCCGAGGGCCTGTACGACCTGCTGCTGCGCATTAAGAACGATTACCCCAACTACAAGAAGATCTACATCACCGAGAACGGCATGGGCTATAAGGACGACTTCGAGGATGGCTTTATCGACGACGCCCCTCGTATCGACTATATGCGTCAGCATCTCGCATGGATCCTCAAGGCGATCGACGGCGGCGTAAACGTCGACGGTTACTTTGTGTGGTCGCTGCAGGACCAGTTCTCCTGGACCAACGGCTACAACAAGCGCTACGGCCTGTTCTACATCGACTTTGAGACCCAGGCCCGCTATCCCAAGGCGAGCGCGTACTGGTACAAGAACGTCGCGGAGACCGGCCTGCTTATGGCCTAGTTTCCGCCGCATACCCCCTGTCGGCCGCATGCGAATCCCTCCACGGGTTCGCATGCGGCCTTTTTGTTTTGGCTCGGCCCGAGCAGGTCGTTTATCTCGATTTGTAACATCTAGCCGAATATTTCGGCCCTAGCTGTTACAAATCGAGACAAACAGAACGCCCGAGCAGAAATATCTCGATCTGTAACACATAGCCCACTTTCGACCGTCTACCTGTTACAGATCAAGACAAAGGTGATGGCTGGATAGACAAAATCTCGATCTGTAACACCTAGTCGAGTTTTTAGGTCCTAGCTGTTACAGATCGAGACAAACGGAATAGGCCGGGCCAAAAATCTCAATCTGTAACATCTGGTTGGTGACTTCACCCCTACCTGTTACAGGTTGAGACAATTTGATAGCGAAGTCCCCATTTGCGCGTCATATCGCATAGCGCTGACGCGCCGATTCCCCACAATGACAGGGGGGCAAAAGTCCTCACACAGCGCTTACTAGCAATCCTGCAGCGCTAGCTAGCAGATGATCTGCGTATGCTCCTCGATGGCGGCACGATCCTCGGCGGTAATACCCGGCTCGCACACCACGGCATCCAGGCTGTCCAGACGGCAGAAGGTGTAGAAGTCGCGCTTGCCGATCTTGCTGGAGTCGGCGATCAGATAGCGCGAGTCTGCCTTGCTAAAAGCGAGCTGCTGGATACGGCCCTCGTCCATGTTGGACGTAGATACGTCACCGTCCAAGATGCCGTTGGCGCCGATAAACGCCGCATCGATACCCAGCGCACGCAGGGTATCCTCGGCCGTTGGTCCCACAAAAGCGGCGGTGCGGCGACGATACATGCCGCCCACGAGGCACAGGTCGCAGTCTTCGCGCGCCTCGAGCAGGTTAAACACCGAAAGCGAGTTGGTCACAATGCGCAGGCGAAACGCCGGCAGCATCGAGGCCATCTGCTCCACCGTAGTACCCGTGCCCAAAAAGATGGTCGAGCCTTCCTCGATAAGCTCCACGGCGCGGCGCGCAATCTGCAACTTTTCCTCGGCATGCTTGGTGCGCTTTTCGCTGTGCGAATACTCATGGCGCAACATAGCGTGGGGACGACCCTGCGCACTGCGGGCGCCGCCGTGCACGCGCTCGATCTCGCCCAGGCTCGCAAGCTCCTCAAGGTCGCGACGGATCGTCATATCCGAGACGCCCAGTGCATCCGAAATCTCCTTGACCGAGACCGTGCCCTGCTCCTCGAGCAGCTGACGAACCTTATCCTGTCGCTCCGCTTTAATCACGATGAGTCCTCGCCGTTCTTTGTGCGCATATCATTCAAACAGTAACGAACAAATTGTATCAGACTCGCGCGCGTCAAAAATGAACGCCCGCACGGCTCCAATCATCACTTTTTTGAGAAAAATACCCCCTGCTTTAGTGGGATGTAGTGATAATCTCACCTGTTCGCGCTACAGTTTGTCGGAAATACCTCGATGTTAGGAACCAAATGATCACTTCTGAGCTTTTCGGCACCGCGCCGTGCGGTACCCCCGTTCATCGTTACACCCTCAACGGGCCCGAGATCTGCGTTCGCATTATGGACTATGGCGCCACCGTGCTGGGTATCGATGTGCCCGACATTCCCGGCAACGTGCGCGATGTGGTGCTGGGCTTCGATAAGCTCGAGGATTACTTTGACAACCCCGCCTGCTTTGGCGCGACCATCGGCCCCGTGGCAAACCGCACTGCGGGCGCAACGATCACCATCGACGGTACGGACTGGCATATGCCCGCCAACGAGGGCGCCAACAACCTGCACAGCGATCTTGAACACGGCCTGCACAAGCGCGTGTGGGATGTTGAGCTCGACGAGGCTCACAACGCCGTGCGCATGACCACCTCACTTGAGGATGGCGAGTTGGGCCTGCCCGGCAACCGCACCTTTACGGCCGTGTTTACCGTGACGCACACCGGCCGCTTCCGTATCGAATATGGCTGCGAGAGCGACCGTGCCACGTACGTGTCCATGACCAACCACACGTACTTTAACCTTGCCGGTCATAATGCCGGCATGGACTGCGAGCACTTCTTTGTTGCTAACGCTGCCCACTACCTGCCCATCGACGACCAGAACATTCCTACTGGCGAGATTGCTCCGGTCGAGGGAACACCGTTTGACTTTCGCGAGCTGCGTCCTGTCGCGCCCGGCATGGAGGCCGACGATCCGCAGATCAAGCAGGCACGCGGCTACGACCACTGCCTGTGCATCGATGGCTATCAGTACGGCCGCAACCTGCGTCGCGCTCTGCATGTCGAGGAGATGTGGACCGGCCGCGAGCTGGACTACTACACCACCGCCCCGGGCGTGCAGCTCTACACCGGCAACTGGCTAGGCGATGAGCACGCCAAGGACGATGCCAACTACGGCTGGGGCGCCGGCTTTGCCCTCGAGGCCGAGATGTACCCCGACACGCCGCACCGCCCGCTGTTCCCCCAGGGCATTGTGGGCCCGGGTCATCCCTACAGCAATGTGATCGAATACCACTTTATGAGGCACTAAGCCCATAACGCAACATATCGCACAGCAGCGCCCGCCGGCACACCGCCGACGGGCGTTTTTCTACCTAGTTGTAGGCAACCAGGCACATCCCGGCTTGAGTGATTAGTGCATTTAACGTGAGAAAAGCCGTCAGAACACTTGCGCGGATTTGCGATGTCCCGTATCATAGACAGCCGTTGACGCCTCAGCTGCGTCACCACATGGCCGCCAGCGTAGCTCAGTTGGTAGAGCACCGCTCTCGTAAAGCGGGGGTCACCGGTTCGAGCCCGGTCGCTGGCTCCATCGCATTAGTGCAGCTCAGAAGCATAGTTGCTTCTGAGCTTTTTTGTTTTCGTGTCTCTTTCCTCCTTCTCCGAGGAGTGAAAAAGGGGTGAAAATCTTTTTTAACCGTTTTCCATAAATAGCTAGCATCATCCAACGTTCACATTAGATCGAACAACAATCCTGTTGCACATAGCCAAATTCCGCTGAGTATCAGAGAAGAACGTCCGGATTATATGCATCCAGCTTCGCTTCTCCAGTCGCCAGTGACTCCTCCAGCCGGTCAGCATATTCAACAATAAAGCCGTAGAACATGGGAGTAAATCCGAACTTTTCGATAAAGAGGGGTTCCGCTACGCCAACCCTCCTCTTGGCAACCGCAGCCTCATCTTTTTCATAGTACCCAGTGCCAGGAATCCGCTCGCTTGCCTGCGGCAAGCACTTAAGCTGCCTACGCAAGCGTGCCGATCCCTTTGAAAGACCCGTATAGGTGATAACACCAGAGATTACGCCACCGACACCCACAACAACCTTGCCAGCGGCATCCCCCACCGTCTGCTTTGTTATCTTGATACCCATGAAGCTCAAGAGCTTCTTGAGGATCGGATACCAACTGGTCTTGGTTAGAGACTGGCGAGCGACCTTTTTCGCGACCGCCTCTTGGGCGTTTTTGGCGATTACGGTTAGCATCGAATTCGCGCTGCCTACACCCATCATCACACCCAGCAACACTGCCATTTCGTAGAGAGTCTCGTCATCAACGTCGTCACATTCTTCAAAAAAGGTCTGCCAGCCATACAGGTATGCCAGTTTCTGCATAATCCTGAATGCGTGCACGTAGTATTGCGTAATATCAGCAGGAATGGTGCCCGCCATCGCAACACCTCCGGGAAGACCTGCTGCAAAGGAAAGGGCAGTTGACTTCTTTGTCTCAAAATCAATTACTTCTCTAGCAATTCTATCGATCAGGCCCACATCGATTCCAGCAGTGACGGGAGTCGTTTCCACGGCAAACTCGACGACATCTTTATGGACACCCTTCCTCCTCAACTCCGAGCGGAGGAAATGAGGCCGATCAATTCTCACTCCCTTTAACCGAGCAACTTTTTTCATAAAGTCAATCAAAAATCTCTGGGCCTCTGCCAACTGCTCATCGCTCTTGTCTTTTAGCTCTGCAAAAGCCGAATCAACGGGAACGACGACCTCGAGACCCTCTCCCCCGTTTTTCTTTCCAAGCAGCTTGACGTCCATACAGCCTTCCAATCGAATCGTTCATCGGCAACCAAATGCACTGCCCACCGATACCGCACTCGCAATATGTTAAGCCGGCGACTAAAACCGAACTCGCTCCCGCCTCAATTGTCACTCTTCTCGAAATCAATAACCCATATGCCAGGTCATCTCAATTTCGGGTGGTAAATCGTGAAGCAACCTGACCTGCTCGAGTTGGCAGATCGTCAACACCGAGAAAATCCATTTGCCGATTCTTCGACTCCTATTTATACGTAATTACGTAATTACGTATAATTAAATCAATTTATGTTGGAGGTTGATATGGCTGAAGCTCAAGAAAATAATCCGGAGAGACTTGATAAGTTCACGCTCTCCATTACCCGTGAAGACAAAAAGGCCCTTAAGCAATACGCAGCCCAGCAGGAAAAAACCGTTGCAAAAGTCGTGCGCGAATGGATTGACGAGAAGTGCAAGGGGGATAAATAATGTCCCAAACCACACAAGCCGTCGTTCAGAGCCTCGTTGAACGGGCGGTCAAATTAGGCGACCGCCAGCTCGCTGCGGACATCCGTGCCTTTGCAGCCCAGCGCCAGTTCGGTCTGGTCTTTGAGCACAATCGCCCCGAACGTCTACGCCTCTACGGTAAGCCCGTTATGCGCGGTGACACCGTACAGGTGTTACCCGCGCGCGGTGAAAAGGAGAATGCCGATTCACAGCTGCTATGGCGCGTCACTTCGCTCGACGGTCAAACGGCTCAGCTAACGCCATATAAATCTGTTTCCTATGACGAAAACAACAACGAGGATTGCTCCGTAGCTGTTGAGGACATCGTTGCGGTAGCGGAATACGATCAGCCCATCTATACTGGCCTCAAGGAGACCGGGCGTATCGAGCGCGGCGGCGACAGACCTTATCAAGTAGTTATCAATGGCGAGAACTACCACGCTCTTGAAACCTTGGCCTTTTCCTATGCTGGCAAAGTGGACTGCATATATATTGACCCCCCGTATAACACTGGCGCCCGCGACTGGAAATACAACAACGATTACGTCGACGGCTCCGACGCCTATCGTCACTCCAAATGGCTCGCCTTCATGGAGCGCCGCCTCAAGCTGGCGAAGCAACTGCTCAATCCCGAGGAATCTGTTCTCATCGTTACAATAGATGAGAAGGAATATTTGAGACTTGGCTTACTGCTCGAGCAGCTATTCCCCAGTGCAACCATTCAGATGGTCTCCAGCGTAATCAACCCCAAGGGCGTAGCGCAGAAAAACGGATTTAGGCGGGCCGATGAATACCTATTCTTTGTAATGGTGGGCGATTCATCGCCGGTGAAGCTTCAGCTAAGTGACGAGTGGTCCGCATCATCAGCAAAAGCTTCTGCTGGCAAGAAAAAAGGCGCGGTGAAGCTTGGCTGGACATCCATGATGCGTCGAGGATCCCATTCCCATCGACATGAGCGACCCGGGCTTTACTACCCCATCTTCGCCGATCCTGAGAAGCATATGATCGTACAGGTCGGTGAGGTGCTGCCCGCAGAGCAACATGCAGGTGTTGACATCGATGGGCTTGTACAAATTCTGCCTTTGCGCCGCGACGGAAGCGAAGGGTGCTGGCAGGTCGGCCCATCCGAGCTGCGTTCACGAATTGAGCAGGGGCGCGTAAAGCTTGGCTCAAAAACCAACTATGGGTACGTGGTTAATTACTTGCCAGACGGCGAGTATGCAAAGGTAACCAGCGGCTTCTACAAGGTTCTCGGCAGAGCCGAGGATGGTTCCCTCATAGCTGAAACTGAAGAGTCGTCAGACATGGCAATTGCTCCGACGCAATGGAAAATCGCCTCGCACAATGCCACGGAATACGGAACGGGCCTAATCCAATCCCTTATTGGCAGAAACTTCTCTTACCCCAAGTCTCTCTATGCAGTAGAAGACACGCTGCGCTTCTTCATTGCGAGTAAGCCCAATGCGCTCATAGTGGATTTCTTCTCTGGATCGGGCACAACAGCACATGCTGTCATGCGTCTCAACCATCAAGACGGCGGTCAGCGCAAGTGCGTCTGTATTACCAACAATGAAGTGTCTGATGAGGAGAGTAAGGGGCTTTTGAAGCAAGGTCTTCGTAAAGGCGATCCCCAGTGGGAGGCACTGGGTATCTGCCAGTACGTTACCAAGCCTCGCGTCACGGCGGCCATCACGGGCAAGACGCCCGAGGGCGATCCCATCAAGGGTGACTACAAGTTCACCGACGAGTTTCCCATGGCCGACGGCTTTGAGGAAAACGCCGTCTTCTTTGACCTCACCTACGCAGACCCAGACGCCGTCGAGCTGGGCGTGGCCTTCGAGGAAATCGCGCCCCTGCTCTGGCTGCGCGCTGGTTCGCGTGGCAGCATCATCAAGCACGAGCAGCCGGGCTTTGCCATGGCCGACGCCTACGCCGTCCTTTTCGACTTTGCTTCGGTCGGCGCTTTCATAGACGCCGTCAAGCAGAATGCCGGCATAGGGTGCGCCTATGTGATCACGGACGACACGGCTCGATACGCCTCCGTCAAGGCACAACTGCCTGGGCTCGACGTCGTCCGCCTGTACGAGAACTACCTGCAATCGTTCAAGATTGCCGCCGAGGATGCGGTGAGGTAAACATGAGAGTCGAACTTAAGGATTTCCAAGCCGGTGCGGTCGCGGCCCTGGCAAACAAGTTGCAGTCGATGCGCCGACGCTACGAGCAGGACGGCGAGCTGTCCTCGATATGCCTCGCATCTCCCACGGGGTCGGGCAAAACGGTTATGTGCGCAGCGACGATCGAAGCGCTCTTCTTCGGAGACGACGATCTGAGCCTCATGCCCGACGAGAATGCCGTTGTTCTTTGGCTCTCGGATTCCCCGAGCTTGAACGAACAGACGAGCGTGCGTTTCTCCAACGTGGCGGACAAGCTCGCAGACAGCATCCTTGACAGGCGCCATCTGGTCACGATTACCAACGACTTCGGAGCCGCGCACGACATTCTCGAGCCGCGCCACGTCTATTTCCTTAGCAAGGACCTACTCAGCAAAAATGGCCTGCTCATCAAGGGCGGTGAGGCCAACTCCGGCCGCGTATTTTGGGACATCCTTGACCGCACCATTAGGGACCCGGAGCGCAACCTCTATCTGTTCATAGACGAGGCCCACCGCGGCCTGGGAGCCAATGCCTCGAGTGAGCGCGGCACAGCAACAATCTACGCTAGCCTCATTGATGGCCTGGACGGCCGTGCGGCGATGCCCATCGTCGTCGGGGTCTCTGCCACGCCGCAGAGGTTCGAAGCTGCTATGGACCAGCGCGCCGATCGCGTACGCATGCCAAAGGTCGCTGTGACCCCTCGCGAGGTCCAGGAATCGGGCCTGCTTAAAGATATTATCGAGCTGCGCGTGCCCGAGAAGGACGATCCAGTCGAGCACCAATACCTTACTATGGCGTGCGAGCGCTATGCCCTGGCTTGCAACGAGTGGGGTGAGTACTGCGCCCGCGAGGGCGAGAGCTACATCAACCCCCTGCTGCTCATCCAGGCCGCTGACAACGTGAGCGGCTCGGCCTTGGTCGAGATGTGCGACCAGATCATGGGCTTAGTCCCCGGCCTTTCCGAGGCGATGTCGTTTGCCAATGTCTTCGGCGAGCACAAGGACATCGCGGCGGGAAAATACCTCATCCGCTATGTAGAGCCCGAGTTCGTTCAGGACACCTCAAGCGTCCGCGTACTTTTCGCCAAGGAGGCCGTCTCCAACGGATGGGACTGCCCACGAGCGGAGGTCATCTTCTCGCAGCGCAGGCGTTCGGACTCGACCTATATCGCACAGCTCGTGGGGCGTATGGTACGCACCCCACTTGCGCGGCGCATCGAATCCGATGACCTTTTGAACTCCGTCGCCTGCTACCTGCCCCAGTTCAATCCCGAGAGCACTCAGGACGTGGTTGACTACCTCATGGGCCGCAAGGACGACATGGGCGAGAGCTCCATCGGCAAACAGAACATCGTTCTCAACCCCGTGACCATTACTGCTGCCGAACCAAAAACCAATGAGGAATATCAGCAGGAGCTGAGGGCATACGAGGAGAACCGGAAGGCTGTCGAGGCTGCTCGTCAATCGCAACCCGGCTACCAGTCATCGCTGGAGGGCTTTGCGACCCAAGAGCCCCTGGACATGCAGGGCGCCCAGCCATCGCTCGTTTCCGCCGTTCAAGGCTGTGGCAATCTGCCCCTTAATGAGAAGCCAGTTTCCCAAGCTGACACGGCTGGCGGCGATAGCCCCGCCGAGTCAGAGATTGCGCACTTCAATTCGGTCCAGCCAGCGCCTGTCGCGAAGCCTATCCCGATGTCAAAGCCTGAGCCGCCAAACAAGCGAGAGCAATCCTTCACGCATGACGAATGGGAGGGAATTCGCACCGCCTTCGACTCCATTCCCGTGCAGCGAATTCCGAAGAAGGCCAGAAACGAATTCCAGAGCTTGGTTAAGACGGCAACCCTGCTCGTCGAGACCGGTCTCGATGTCAACGCTGCAGCGGACGTGAATAGGCAGTTCACCCAGAAGCTCAAGGGCTATATCGTTGCCAACGAAGACGAATACCGCGAGGCACGCCATGAAGTCGAGGTTGCTGAGACCGTCAAGATTACGCTCGATAAGCTCAATGAGACCGAGGACCAGGAGCAGGAGGAGGCTCGTACGGACGCAGAAGGCCTCAGGAAGGCCGCTCGCGACGCCGACATACGCTTCACGAAGGAGTTCACGCAGGCATATCGCCGCGCCAACTTCAAGGAGCTTGGACGCCCTGAGTGCGACCTGAGGCTTGCCGCTGCGGTGCGCACGCAGCCCATCGTTAATGCGCTCGAGGACTGGGCGGCAAACTGCCGAAAGGCCTACTTTGACAAGGTCGACGGATCCGGTGATTATGACTACCTCAACGACGCCGCAAAGCTGCGTTATGACGAACTGGCTCGTGAAACCGAAGGCAAGCGCCTCACAAAGATAGAGTGGCCCACATCTACCAGCACGTCGGATAACTTCGCCAAGTATCCGCACCATATCATGCAGAAGGAGGACGGTCTCTGCCCACTCGACCTGAATCCGGTCGAAGACTTTATCGTTAAGAATGAGTTGGCGAAGAGCCGTACTGTCGCCTTTTATCGCAACCCGTCGGGTAGCATGTCGGCTAAGGCGTTTTCGATTCCGTACTCGTCATCGGTGGGACGCAAGGCCCTGCACCCTGATTTCCTCTTTTTCGTGAAGGACAGTGACGGGGCGATCAAGCCGTCAATCGTCGATCCGCACGGTGATTTCCTCATCGACACGCTCGCCAAGCTCAGAGGCTATGTTGCCTACCTACGTGAATATCCCGACGTGTTTAAGCAAGTCCAATTTGTGGGCGATATGGGCAACGGAGAGTATCGTGTTCTCAACCTGTTGCGAGAAGACGTCCAGAATGCCATCGAGAACTACGATGACGTCGACTGCAAAGCCCTGTTCTACGGCCCCTTCGCAAACAACTATCACTAGATGCCGATAAAACGATCCTTTGTGTAAGACAGAATCGGAGCAGCCAATGGCAATCGTAATCGACGCAGAATCAATCCCCTGCTTGCCAGATTTAATTGACAAAATCGGCGACCACCAAGCATGGTTGACGCTCGATTCGGCGCCCGCCGGCGATGGAAAGTACCTATCCATCGCCGGCTACCGATTCGCTTGGCGCCCAGTATTTGTCAAATGGTCCGATCCTGAAGACTCAGCCAGGCTCGCCGTCGTAATCGATACGGGCAGCCTCGATATTCCCGTTGAACTAATGATTGGCGAGATCGCCACCTTTACGAACCGATAGCTCAACTAACCTGAATAGCCCATGGGCATCAACGGCGCTCCTGGATAAGGGCGCCGTTTCCCTTTCATTAGATTCACGAACATAGACAAATGCCACATAGCGACATTTATAGAGCGTATTAACTCGATAGCGGCAAATAAAACGTAGCAACAGCTACAGTTCGGCATCCGCCGGGATATGCCCACGGCTCCGCGACCGGGTTGCACCTCCGCTGCGCGGCCTCAAGGGGGCCCACGGAATCGTCCACAATTCTCCTCTTCGATACGAATGGTGGGGATTGCCGTGGACCTCCCTTGACCCCGCTCCGCTCCGGTGCGGCTTCTGCAGGAGCAGAAGCAAGCGCCGCCGACGCAGCGCTTCGCTTCTGCGCGCAGGGGCGAGAGTCTAGGGGCCACGTGCCCGGAACGGAGGAAGACATGCAGCAGCTGATGACCGAGGAAATCGCCAAGACGGCGCCGAGGCTCTACGGGCAGGACGGGGCGGAGGACCCCACGGTCTACGCCCACTACTTCTCGTGCGTGAACGGATGGGATTGGTGGTTGCTCGAGTTCGACGGAACGGACGAGGCGTTCGGCCTCGTCGAGGGCTACGACGACGAGCTCGGCTACTTCAGCATCAAGGAGATGGCCGAGCTGAACCGCCAGATGGGGTTCGCCGCCGTCGAGCGCGACGAGCACTTCTCCCCGAAGCCGCTCAGCGCCGTCAGGAGGAGATAGCCGCATGGTCACGGTCGAGTTCGACTCCATGGGCGAGGCGGTCCGCCTCGCCCTCGTGGCCGATGGGTACGTGGGCGGCGGCCTGGCCGTCCTCCTCCTCGACGCCACGGACCCACACTCCGAGGGCTACATGGCCGAGTGGGGCGTGCTCACGGTGAGCGTGCCGGCGGCGGCCGAGTGGTGCCGCGGGCAGGGCAACATCGCCATCGACGCCGACGTGCCCGCGGCGCTCCTCGAGGCGCTCGAGGCCGCCGGCGCGGTCCGGAGGGCCGGCCGCTCGGCGGTGTCCGGGATGGCCCGCTACCCGCTGGCCACGGTCGCCGGGCACGCCCTCGACGGCATGGGCGGCCTGAGAGAGACCCTCGAGGAGGCTCTCGGCTCGACGGTCGTCGTCGAGTGTTAGCGTCAATCTATTTTTCACCAGTTTCGCTAAACAGGCGCGCCGTTTGCGCAAAGGCGGTTTCACCGGTTGCGCTAACGTATTTTCACCGATTCCGGTCACG
>OLNH01000668.1_pt1 | contig 25746 bp, 22 predicted proteins | sample 1643101 | NCBI WGS metagenome assembly OLNH01 (sample SAMEA3136758, study PRJEB25190) | human gut metagenome | biome: human gut; feature: human-associated habitat; material: faeces | place: Austria | collected 2013
CGGCAACCGTGTCGTCGGAGGTCATGCCGTCGACCTTGCCGTTGTACAGGATGCCGTCCGCGGGGTCGGACGTGTCCACGATGGTGAGCGCCACCGAGAACGTCCCCGCACCCTCGCTTTCTTCGGCCCAGGCTGCGCTGGGCATGAGGCCCAGGCAGAGCGCGGCGGCCAGCAGGAGGGCCCACGCCCGCCGCATGACCCCCGCAGGGATGATCGTTTGTTCCTTCACCGTCTTCCTTCTCCTTTCATCGGTCGCTTCGCAGAAGAGAGACAGCAAAACAAAAGGCTGCGCGGCCCTCGCGATTCGAGGGGGCCGCGCAGCCCGTATTCGCTACGCAGACAAGCCGAGGGCTTTCTTGCCCTCCGGGTTGCGTTCGCGGTAACTCGCCGCTTGCGCACACACGCTTCTCGGTCGGTATTCTGGCTGATCGGCAAGGCCGAAACACAGTGGCGGTACCGTGCGGGATTCTCACCCGGCTTCCCACGATCCGAGACGTCTTCTTCATGCTTGATGCATTCTACCACCTCTTGGGTCGACGAACGACGCGAAAGGGGCGCAACCTCCGAGCTTGCCGCCCGCCGGCCGCCTACTGGTAGCGCAGCGACTCCACCGGGTCGAGCTTGGCGGCGCGGCGTGCCGGGTAGTAGCCGAACACGACGCCGATGAGCACGCACACGGCCACGGCGCCGAACACCACGCCCGGCGCGAGCACCGGCGTGACGGCCATGCCGGCCTGCACCGCGCCGATCACCTGCCCCAGGCCCCATGCGGCCAGGAAGCCGAACACGATGCCGAACGCGCCGCCGGCCACGCACAGCATGATGGCCTCGAGCAAGAACTGCTTCGTGACGTCGCGGCGGCGCGCGCCGAGCGACTTGCGCAGGCCGATCTCGCGGATGCGCTCGGTGACGTTCGTCAGCATCATGTTCATGATGCCGATGCCGCCCACGAACAGCGAGATCGACGCCACCGAGCCCATGAGCAGCGAGAACGACGCCATCATCGTCTCCATCTGCTTGATGACGGCATCGAGCGACGACACGTACACGCTTTCGGCGTCCAGGTTGAAGTACTGCGCCACGAAGGTCTGGGTCGTCTCGACGAGGCGGTCCATGTCGGTTCCCTCGCGCGCGAAGCCGACGATCTGCTGGATGCCGCCCGTGTTGCCGATGCGCGTTTCCACCGTGGTGTAGGGCGCGTAGAACGTCCCGCCGCCACCCATGAACGACGAGGTTTCCATCACGCCGATCACCGTGTAATCATCGTTGCCGAGGCGCACCGTCTTCCCCACCGCCTCGGTGTCGGGGACGCCGAGCATCTGCACGGCCATCTCGCCGCCGCCTATCACCACGAGGCGCGCCGCGTTCTGCTCTTCGCTTTCGGTGAAGAAACGGCCCGCTTTGAGCTTCGTCCCGTTCGCCGTGAAATAGTCGGGGCGGGCGCCGATGACGGTGGCGTAGTTCTTCTGCCCGTCGGCCATCGCGATCTCGGCCGACGCGTACGACGCGCCGGTGATGACCTCGTACTCCGGCATGCCCTGCTCCAGCTTGTCCAGGTCGTCGAACGTGATGCCCTGCGGCGAGTACGCGCTGATGGACACCTGGCGCGCCTGGGAAAGCCCCATCTCGCCCATGAGCATGTTCTGCACGCCCGCGATGAGCGAGGTCATGGCGATGACGGCCGCGATGCCGATGACGATGCCGAGGATGGTGAGGAACGAGCGGCCCTTGTTCGCGGACAGCGCGTGCCAGGTTTCGTAGAACAGGTCGCCGATCTTCATGGGCGCGCCCCTTCCCCGCCGTGCGCCCCCTCGTACAGCCGCCCGTCGCGAATGTGCACCACGCGGTCGGCGTGGGCGGCCACGTCGGGCTCGTGCGTGATGAGCACGATGGTCTTGCCCGCGTCGCGCAGGCGCTTGAACGTGTTCAGCACCATGTCTCCCGTGGCGGTGTCGAGGTTGCCGGTGGGCTCGTCGGCCAGGATGAGCGCCGGGTCGTTCACGAGGGCGCGGGCGATGGCGACGCGCTGCATCTGGCCGCCCGACAGCTCGTTGCTGCGATGGTCGTACAGCCGCTCGTCGAGCGACACGCTGCGCAGCGCCGCATGGGCGCGCAGCTCGCGCTCCTTGCGCGGGCAGGCCGTGTAGATGAGCGGCAGCACCACGTTGCGCAGCACGGTGGCGCGCGGCAGCAGGTTGAACGACTGGAACACGAAGCCGAGGCGCGTGGCGCGGATCTCGGCGAGCTCGTCGTCGCGGTAGTCGGCCACGTCGACGCCCTCGAGCAGGTAGCGCCCGCGCGTGGGCGTGTCGAGGCAGCCCAGCAGGTTCATGAGCGTGGACTTGCCCGAGCCCGACGGGCCCATGATGGCGAGGAACTCGCCCTGCGCGACCGTCAGCGACACGCCGCGCAGGGCGTGCGTGTAGCCCGAAGCGCTCTCGTAGATGCGGTGCAGGTCGACGGCTTCAACCACGTTGGCCATGGCGCTACCCCACCATGACGCTGCCGCCGGCGTCGACCGCGGCCATCCCGCCGTCGCCCGCCATGCCCATGCCGTCCACCGCGCCGCCCATGCCTCCGCCGACGACCACCTCGTCGCCGGCTTTCACCTGGCCCTTCACGACGGACGTGAGGCCGTCGGACGCGACGACCTCCACCGTGCGCGCGTCCATCTCCTGCGTCTCGGGGTCGGTGAGCACCATCACGAAGCTGCCGCCCGCGCCGTCGGACTGCACGGCCGAGATGGGCACCATGAGCGCGTTCTCGATGGTGGTCGTGGTGATGGTGGCCTTGGCGGTCATGCCGGGCTTGAGGCGCGGGTCGGGCTCGGCGATGAGCAGCTTCACCGCGTACGTGACGGCACCGCCCATGCCGCCGTACATGGCGCCGCCCGACGCATCGCCGGAGCCGGCCGACGTGGTGGCGATGCTCACCACGGTGGCGGGCAGCGTGAGGTCGGGGGCGGCGGTGAACGTGACCTCGGCGGTCTGATCGGCGGTGATCTTCAGGATGTCGATCTCGTTCACGTTGATGGAGACGGTCATCTGCGACAGGTCGGCGATCTGCACGGGCGAGGTCGCGGCGCTCGCCGTGGCCCCGAGCGCCTTGCCGGGCTCGATGTTCACCGCGACGACGCTGCCGGCGATGGAGGCGGTCACCGTGCGCTTGGCGGCGCGCGCGACGGCCTCGTCGTAGGCGCTCTGCGCGTTCTGCAGCGCGAGGTTCGCGTTGCTCAAGCCGAGCTCGGCCGACCTGATGGCGGAGTCGGCGCTGGACTCGTCGAAGGAAGCCTGCTCGCCGGCGAACGACTCGGCCGCCGCTCCCCCGGCCTCCTTGGCGGCCGCGGCGGCGGCTTGCGCCTGGGCTTGGGCGTTCGCGGCGGCCTGCTGGCCGGCGGACTTGGCGTGGTAGGCGTCGTTCACGGCGTTCTGGGCCTGGGCCACGCCGTTCTTGGCCTCCTCGATGCCCTGGGCCGCCTGGTTCACCGCCTTGTCCAGCTCGTCGTTGACCACGGTGAACAGCGTCTGGCCCTCGGCCACCGCGTCGCCTTCGGCCACGAGCACCTCGCCCACGATGCCGTCCACCTCGGGCGTGGCGCTCACCGACGCGACAGGTTGCAGGTTGCCGGACGCCGACACCGTCTCGACGAACGTGCCCTGCTCCACGAAGCCGGTCTGCGGGGCCATGTCCTGCAGCGCCTTGGCCGCCTGGTCGGCCGCGTACCACGCGAACGCGCCGCCCGCGACGGCGAGCACCGCCACGGCCGAAACGGCGCCGATGATGATCTTGCGCTTGCGCTGCTTCTTGCGCTTCGCCTTGAGGTCGTTGAACGCCCGCATGTCGGCGAGCGCCTCGGCGTCGACGAGGTCGGTCGGCCCCGGCAGGCCCTCGATCGGCTCGAACGCGATGCGATCGAAAGCGTTCTGATCGAAGGGGCTCGGTTGAGCGCTCAAAGGCTCGGTGCCGTCCGGAGCGCCCTGACGACGGTTGTTGATCGGACCCATCTACTACCTCCCGTGCGAAAGAAGCGGGGGCGGTTCTCGAGGAACAGCCGTGCATCAATCATAAGTGGAACGATGGGAAAAGTGAAGCCGCAATCCGCGCGCGCTCTTCAGCCGCGCGCCAGATACGCCTCAACGGCCTCGCGCAGCTCGCTCACGCCCGGGCGCGGTTGCCGTATACTGGGGCGAAACGTTGAGCGAATGCGAGGAGCGAAGAGAGCATGGGCGATTTCTCCAACAGGGTGTTCGAGGTGGTGCGGCGCATCCCGCGCGGGAAGGTGGCGTCGTACGGGCAGGTGGGACGGCTGATCGGCGCGCCGCGCTCGGCGCGGTACGTGGGCTACGCGCTCCACGCGAACCCCGACCCCGGCGCCGAGGTCAACAACATCCCGTGCCACCGCGTGGTGTTCAAGGACGGCGGCTTGTGCAAGGGATTCGCGTTCGGCGGCCCCGAGATCCAGCGCGAGATGCTGGAAGCCGAGGGGGTGGCGTTCGCCGACGACACGCACGTGGACATGGACGCCTGCCAGTGGGACGGGCACGCGGACGGCACGGCCGAGGGCGAGCTGCCCACCGCGCCGCCGGAAGACTTCGATTGGGCGCGGGAACTGGGAGAATGACGATGAAGCAAGGATACGTGCAGGTGTACACGGGCGACGGCAAGGGCAAGACCACGGCCGCCGTCGGGTTGGCGATGCGGGCGGCGGCCGCAGGTCTGCGCGTGTACTTCTGCCAGTTCATGAAGTACGGCCCCACCGGCGAGCTCGATGCGTTTCGCCTGTTCGGCGACCGCATCGTGGCGGAGCAGTTCGGCACGGGCGGCGAGTTGAGCGCCCCCGACCCGGAGGACGACGCGCAGGCCGCGCGGCGCGGGCTCGCCGCCGCACGCGAGGCGGTGCTGGGCGGCGCGTTCGACGTCGTGGTGCTCGACGAGGCGAACGTTGCCGACAGCTTGGGGTACTTCGAGCCGGACGCGCTCGTCGACCTGGCGCTCGAGCGGCCCGAAACCGTGGAGCTGGTGGTCACGGGGCGCGGTGCCAGCGGCACGCTCATGGCCGTGGCCGACCTCGTCACCGAGATGCGCGAGGTCAAGCACTACTACGAGGAGGGCGTCATCGCCCGCCGCGGCATCGAGTTCTAGCGGCGGGGGTCGAGTAATGAGCGATTACGTACGTGATTGAAGTTTATGCAAGCCGGATTGATCGCCTGAGCTGCACGAGCTAACGCACCATCTGCAGTAACAAGCACATGATCCGCATCAACGAGGGCGAGCAGCGAGCAATCGGTCACGCCAAGATAGGAATACTCCCCACGCTGGAAAGCTACACGGCTTTCGATATAGCGCTCTTCGATGCGCTTGAGACGACCCGACTCGAATAGTGTCGCTAAAACGCGAGCCTCTGGTTCGTTCTTGCCGTGCCCGCCGCGTCCGCAAAGCAGATTCGAGCACTCGGTAATTACATTGGGCGTGACGAAGAATTCCCCGAAACCCGAAAGCATTTCACGCAGCATGTTAAAATCGTCTGCTCCGTAATCCTTCACGAATTTCTTTTGCCCGAGACTTCGCTTATCGCAGGAACCAGCAAGAAGCACGAGCAGTAGATTGGCGTCGAGTATCGCTTTCATATCGGCTACTCGTACGAAACAACGTCGCCGCTTTCGTCGGATATCGTCACCGTTTTGTACGTTCGGGTTCCTTGGAGAGGCATACGATCCCAAACCGACGACAACGAAGCGATGCCATCGATCCCTCCGCGATCGAACTCCCTAACGAAGCCGACTCCGATCTCCCAACGGTTATGCGCATCGTCGAAATGCGTCGATTCGATTGCGAACCCCGACTTGGAAAGAAACTCAGAAAGGCTCTTTGGGTCCATAACAGTCTCTATATCTGCAGTATAGGCAGCTGCCCTTTTCGCAGCCTCTTTCACATCCATCGCCAGCTCCTCTCGATCCAATAGCGTCTTAGATTCCACAGCGATCTCCCTTACTATAGCATCCTTGACGCAACCGCTCCACGTTGCGCCTCATTGCATAAGTATAGAGAGTTGATCTCACGTTTCGATGGCGTGCGTCCAGCGCTCTTTGCCGTCGGATCTTGCGCAAATCAAACATGTTTCGAACATAGTTTCCACGAAAGCTGCCGATGTTTCCAACGCGAATCTAACGCGGTTCGAACGCGCTTGCGAGGGCGCGGGCCACGCGCAGGCCGTCGCAGGCGGCGCTCATGATGCCGCCGGCGTAGCCGGCCCCCTCGCCGCAGGGGTAGAGGCCGCTTTCGGGCGCGTCATCGGGCGCGCCTTCCACCCGCGCCTGCAGCGCATCGTCGCGCACGATGCGCACGGGGCTCGAGCTGCGCGTCTCGACGCCGGTCATGACCGCGCCCGCATCCGCGAACCCGCGCAAGCGGCGATCGAGCAGGGGCAGCGCCTCGGCAAGGGCGTCGGCCACGAAACCGGGCAGGCACGCGCGCAGATCGCACCAGGCCACGCCGCGCGCGTACGTAGGGCGCACCGATGCGCCCGCCGCGCTCGCGCGTCCGGCCAGGAAGTCCCCCACCGTCTGCGCCGGCGCCTGGTACGCCTCGCCGCCCGCGGAGCGCGCCGCCTCGAAGGCCGCCCGCTCCATGCGCCGCTGCAGCTCGACGCCCGCCAGCGGGTGGTCGCTCCCGAAGTCCTCCGGCCCCACGCCCACGAGCAGCGCCGCGTTCGCGTTCGCCCCGTCGCGCGCGAAGCGGCTCATGCCGTTCACCACGACGCCGCCCTCCTCGCTGGCGGCGCACACCACCTCGCCGCCGGGGCACATGCAGAACGTGTACGCGCTGCGGCCGTCCGGCAGGTGCACGGCCAGCTTGTAGTCGGCCGCGCCGAGCGCGGGATGCGCGGCGGCGTCGCCGTACTGCGCACGGTTCACCGCCCCCTGGTCATGCTCGATGCGCACGCCCACCGAGAACGGCTTCTGCTCCATCGTCACGCCCGCCCCGTGCACCACGGCGAACGTGTCGCGCGCCGAGTGCCCGCAGGCGAGCACCGCGCGACGCGCGTCGACGCGCTCAAGCACGCCCGTGCGCCCGTCGCGCACGTCAACCCCCGCGAGCGCGCCGCCCTCGAAGCGCAGGCCTTCGAGCTGCGCATGGAAGCGCACCTCGCCGCCCGCTTCCTCGATCTGGCGGCGCAGGGTGCGCACGACGTCCACGAGCAGGTCGGTGCCGATGTGCGGCTTCGCCTGCCAGAGGATCTCCTCGGGCGCGCCCGCGTCCACGAACCAGCGCAGCACGTGGCGCGCGAGCGGGTTCTTGATGTTCGTCGTGAGCTTGCCGTCCGAGAACGTGCCGGCGCCGCCCTCGCCGAACTGGATGTTGGCATTTTCGTCCAGCTCACCGGTAGTGGAAAAATGCTCCACGGCCTTGACGCGCTCGTCCAGCGCCGGGCCGCGTTCCAGCACGATGGGCCGGTAGCCCTGACGGGCCAGCAGCAGCGCCGCAAAGAGGCCCGCCGGGCCGAGGCCGCAGACCACAGGCCGGTGCGTCAGCGGCAGAGTGCCATTCTGCACCGAGAAATCGGTCTTGCCCCGGACGGTGACGCTGCGGGAAGCACCCGCACAGGCGGCCTCTTCCCTCTCCTCTTTCAGGGTCACGGCCACGGTGTACACCAGCTTGGGCTGGCCGTGGCGGGCGTCCACCGAGAGCCGAGCGATGCCCAGATGGCTCACCTTTCCCCGGGGGATGCGGGCGAGGCGGAGGGCTTTTTCGTAGGCCTGCGGCTCCCCGGCGGAGAGGGGCAGGCGAATATCATGGATCAGGATCATATACTCAGTTACTTTCTATCTTGCACTGCACCACATAGCTGCCCAGCGCAAAAATTTTGTCGTTGGCCGGCACATAGAGGCGGCAGGCGATGTTCTGCTGGCCGATGGCGACATAGAAGTCGTCGGCGTCGATCTCAATGACCACCTGTTCCGGATTCAGTGCTTCCAGCGAACCGGCCGGGCCGCAGAGGGTGACGTTCATCAGCCGCTCCGTCTCCACGGTCAGGGTGTAGGTGGAGGGCAGGTTGATGACCTGCACACAGCTGGCGGGCAGGTTCATGGTCTTGGTTTCCAGACGGGAGCTGTCGAAGCTGACCGTGATGCTGGAGATGTTGTCCAGCAGACGGATGCCGCTGGGCAGTTCAATGGGCATTTCGTACACCTTATCCAGTGCAAAGGTGGAAAGGTCGATGGTACCCACCGACAGGGTGGACAGACGGTCGATCTGGGACTCCGGGCCGGCCACATTGAGGGTCTTTTTGCTCAGGGAGTAGACCAGCACCGAGGGGTCAAAGTCGCGGGGCGCGTTGATAAAGCTGACTTCCACCGGCAGGGTGGCCAGCTTATACACCTGCAGCGTGACCTCGACGCTGTCCGTTTCCAGAGTAGTATACTCAAATTCCACCTCCCTGCCGCTGCGGGTGTAAAAACGCAGGCTGGTGTCCAGAGTGACGGGGCTGGTCAGCTCGCCGTTGTAGGTCACCTCGGCGGTGCAGGTCTCCACCTGGCTCAGCTCAGTGCTGGGTCCGGAGAGAGTCACCGTCTCCTTCGAGATGTCGGTGCCGTAGAGGATATAGCCGTCTGCTATCTTCAGGTAATTCGTCGTCACCTGGATGGGCAGGGTCTTTTCTTCCACCACATCGAACACCACGTCCACGGTGTTGTCACCGTCGATGGAGACGGACACACCGGTGAGCAGGGTGCTCTGGCTCCGCACCTGAAGGCGCAGGCTCTTTTCGCCGCTGTCGCGGACGCTGGACCAGTCGGGGTAGACGACAAAGTCGTTGGCCGACAGGCTGCCGATGGTGTAGCCGTCGCCGGAAAGCTTCAGGTTGACCGTTTTTTCCTCTGCATTGACGATGCTCAGGCCCCGGGAAGTGTAGGCAGCCGAATCATAGGTAAAGTCCACCGGAACATTATAGATGGTGGTGGTGGTGCCGGGCTGCACGACGATGGTGACAGCCATCCACGCGATGACTGCACCCAGCAAAGAAAGCAGGAGCCGGATGCGGCGGTCGTTCAGCAGATTGCGCTTGGGGGGTACGGCAGGCTTGCCGTTGTTCTGCTCAGTGCTCATTGCTGCTCATCCTCCTCCTTGTTGTTCACCCAGTTCAGCAGGCGCTTGCCCCGGGCCTTCCAGCCCTCGGCAGCGCTCTTCTCGCTGGCGGTCTCCTTGGGTATCATCTCATCCACCAGCCGGGTGTAAAGGGTCTGACGGTCAAAGTGGCGCATGAGTACACCGTTTTTCGCCATCGAGATGATGCCCGTCTCCTCGCTGACCACGATGGCGATGGCGTCGGAGTTCTCGGCGATGCCGAGGCAGGCGCGGTGGCGGGTCCCCATGTCCTTGCCCAGGTCCAGGTTGTTGGAAAGGGGCAGCACACAGCCTGCGGCCTTGATGCGGCCATCCTCGATGATGGCTGCGCCGTCGTGGAGGGGGGTACCCTCGTAGAAGATGGTACCCAGCACCTCGAGGTTGACTGCGCTGTTCACGGGCGTGCCGGTGCGGACGATCTCAGAAAGGTTGGTGTTCCGTTCCAGCACGATGAGCGCGCCGGTCTTGGTCTCCGAAAAGCGCTCTGCCGCGTCGCAGATGGCGATGATGGCGCTGCGCCACGCGCCCTTGAGGCTGGTGTCGTTGTAACGGTTTTTATTGAAGAAGCGATAGGCCCACTGGTCGGTCTGGCCCATCCGCTCCAGCGCACGCCGTATCTCGGGCTGGAACAGCACCACCAGCGTCAGCAGACCGACTTGCAGCAGCGAGTTGAGCAGCCAGGTAACGGTGCGCATATTCAGGATGTTCGCCACCAGATAGACCGCCATGACGATGAGCGCGCCCTTGGCCAGCTGGCCGGCGCGGGTGCGGTTGACGAAGCCCAGCAGCTGGTAGATGAGGAACGCGATGATGAGGATGTCCAGCAGGTCTACCAGCTTGAAGGTCTGGAAGTTTGCTACGATAGAGTTCAGAGTCATGGGTCACATTCTCCCGTTCACACTGCTTCGATGAGGGCGACGGCGTGAGCCGCGATGCCCAGCCCCTCGCCGGTAAAGCCCAGATGCTCCTCGGTGGTGGCTTTGACGCTCACGGCGTCCACCGGCATCCCGAAAGCCTCGGCCAGCTTTGCCCGCATGGCCGGGATGTGGGGGGCCAGCTTCGGGCGCTGGCAGAGGATGGTGGCGTCGATGTTCTCGATGCGCCAGCCGTGCTCGGTCATGATTTCTGCCACACGGCGGGCCAGCATGAGGCTGTCGGCCCCGGCGTACTCTTCCGCCGTATCGGGGAAGTGCTGGCCGATGTCGCCCAGCGCCGCTGCTCCCAGCACGGCGTCCATGACCGCGTGGGCCAGCACGTCGGCGTCCGAGTGGCCCAGCAGGCCCTTTTCATACGGCACTTCCACGCCGCCCAGGATGAGCTTGCGGCCCTCCACCAGACGGTGGACGTCGTAACCATGACCAATGCGCATTTTCTTTCCTCCGTTCTCGGTCCGGGGCAGGTCCTCCCGGGTGGTTATCTTGATGTTTGCGTAGTCGCCCTGTACCAGCTCCACCGGACGGCCCGTCAGCTCGAACAGGCTGCAGTCGTCGGTGACGAGGCGGGCGCTGGCCTCGTCCAGTTCATCCAGCGCCGCCAGATAGGCGGCCCGGTCGAAGCACTGGGGCGTCTGCACCGCATAAAGGGTGCTGCGGTCGGGGGTGTTCTCCACCATGCAGCCTTCCGGCACAGTCTTTCCGTTTCCGCCCTTCGCCTGCTTGATGGTGTCCTTCACCGGCACTGCCGGGGCGGCGGCACCGCAGCGGGCAGCGGCCGCTATCGTGTCGGCGATAACGCTCTGGCTCACGAAGGGCCGGGCCGCGTCGTGGACGGCCACCAGTCTGCCGTGGGCAGCGGCCACGCCGCTGCGGGCGCTCTCGGCGCGGGTCGAGCCGCCCTTCACCAACCGCACCGGCTTTTTGCAGCGGGCAGCGGCCCGCTGGGCATTCTCACTGGACGCGCCGGTCACGATCACCAGCTCGTCCACCTCCGGACACTCGTCAAAGGCCCGGACGCTCCGCTCCAAGACGGTCTCACCGCCCAGATCGAAGCTCAGTTTATCAAATCCCATCCGGGTGGAAGAACCCGCCGCCACCAGGACTGCCGTTACACGATGTTCCAATTTCTTACACCTGCCCCATTTTATTCCTGCCCCGTGCCGCACTGCACAGAGCATATTATTATTCATTGAATATTATAGCGTATCCACCCACAAACTGCAACTGCCCGCGCCCATCAAAAATGCCCCCGTGCAGCACTTTTGGCGCTGTACGGGGGCATAAATTTTCTATGAAATTTCTGCGTTATGCGAGGATGGGCTCGATGGCAGCTGCCAGAGCATCCTTCTGAGCCTGAGCCTCGGCCAGGTCCTTGCCCAGAGTGGTGAAGTAGGTCTTGATCTTCGGCTCAGTGCCGGAGGGACGGACGACCACGGTAGCGCCGTTGTCCAGAGAGTAGATAAGGACGTTTGCGGCGGGCAGGCCGGTCTCTTCGGGCTTCTTGTAGTCGGTGATTTTGACCACCTTGTGGCCGGCCAGCTCGGTGAGGGGCTTGTCACGCAGCTTCTGCATGATGGAGGCCATCTTCTCCATGCCGGTCAGGCCGGGGAACTCAAAGCTGTCCACCTTGTTCAGGTAGCGGCCATACTGCTTGTAGATCTCTTCCAGACGCTCCTTGATGGAGGAACCGATGCTGCGGTAGTAAGCGGCCATCTCGCAGATGAGCATGGAACCGATGACGGCATCCTTGTCACGGACATAAGGACCGGCCAGATAGCCATAGCTCTCCTCGAAGCCGAAGATGAAGCGGTCCACTTCACCGGCAGCTTCCAGATTTGCGATCTGGTCGCCGATCCACTTGAAGCCGGTCAGCACGCTGCGCATCTCAACGCCGTAGTGGGCGGCGATGGCATCGGCCAGCGGGGTGGAGACGATGGACTTGACGGCGACGGGGTCCTTGGGCATGGTACCCTTCTCGATGCGGCCAGCGCAGATGTAATCCAGCAGCAAAGCGCCCATCTCGTTGCCGGAGACCAGCTCATAGCTGCCGTCCGGACACTTCATGGCGATACCCACGCGGTCAGCGTCGGGGTCGGTGGCCAGCATCAGGTCGGCGCCGGTCTTGGTGGCGAGGTCGAGGCCCAGCTTCAGAGCCTCGAAGATCTCAGGGTTGGGGTAGGAGCAGGTGGTGAAGTAGCCGTTGGGGTACTCCTGCTCCGGCACGATGGTGATGTCGGTGATGCCCATGTCGTTCAGAACGTGGGTGACCGGCACCAGACCAGAACCGTTCAGCGGGCTGTAGACCAGCTTCAGGCCGGCGGTCTTGCACAGGCCCGGGCGCACCTGACGTGCCTCAATGGCGGCGTAGAGGGCGTTCTTGCAGTCGTCGCCCACAAAGCGGATGAGGCCCTGCTCGACGCCTTCGGCAAAGGAGATGTACTTTGCGCCGGTCAGGACATCGGTCTTCTGGATCTCGTCATAGACGATGGCGGCGGCGTCATCGGTCATCTGGCAGCCGTCGGGGCCGTAGGCCTTGTAGCCGTTGTACTTGGCGGGGTTATGAGAAGCGGTGACCATGATACCCGCATTGCACTCATAGTAACGGGTGGCAAAGCTCAGGGCCGGGACAGGCATCAGAGCATCATAAATGCGCACCTTGATGCCGTTTGCGGCCAGAACACCGGCGGCTGTCTTGGCAAAGACGTCGCTCTTCAGGCGGCTGTCATAGCTGATGGCCACGGTCTGATTGCCGCCCTGGGTCTTGACCCAGTTTGCCAGACCCTGAGTGGCCTGACGCACGACGTAGATGTTCATGCGGTTGGTGCCAGCGCCCAGCACGCCGCGCAGGCCGGCGGTGCCGAATTTCAGTGCAACGGCAAAGCGGTCCTTGATCTCGTCGTCGTTTCCCTCGACCTTGGCCAGCTCCGGCTTCAGATCTGCGTCCTCCAGATCCGCTGCCAGCCAGCGCTTATACTCATCCTGATACATATTGCACACCTTACCTTTGTAATTTTTGACCATAATGGACAAATTCATCCAAGTCTACTTATAATATAAGCTTTTATACGCTTTGTGTCAATTCAGGATTATGTACCAAGTTTTCCCCCTCAAAACCAGCAAATGCCACAAATCGTGCAGGCTTTCCGCTCTCCTGCTGCCCATTTGCAGCCGTGCAGGGCCAGTACACCTGCCCTGCGTCGTCCAGTACATCCAGCCAGTGGCCCAGCCCTACTCCATTTTCGCACAGATACCGCATCAGGGACATCAGCCGCCCGAAGTCGCCCACCGGGCAGATGACCTGCTCCGTGACACACTCTTCTCCCTGCTGCCGCCGCACTGCCAATACAACTCCCTCTTCCTCTACGCTTGCGCTGTAGTACAGCGTGTGTGCAATTTGAAAGCCTTCGATACTGGAATAGGGCCTGGTGTAACAGCAGTACTCTTTCGCAACCATAAGATTCTTCCTCCAATCGCAGATAGCCCGCGTTTCGTTGACATCTCACATGCCCTCTAATATAATAGATTCAAACAGAAAATTGTGTCGAACTTGGGCATCTGCGCCCTATCTTTACCATTTCTTAGTCAGTTCTTGGCCAACTATTTCATTCATTTTGTCTGTTATCTTGGAATAAATTTCGAATCATCGTAAAAATCTATTATCCCCTTTTATGGATTGTTTCTGCCGCCCCATCGGGCAGAAAGGAGCGCCCATGTACGCAGTCCTCAAGAGCTTCGGCCTCAAGGGCCTCAACGGCTTTCCCGTGGAAGTCGAGGCCGACATCTCGGGTGGGATGCCCGCCCTCTCCATCGTCGGCCTGCCGGACTCCGCCGTCCGGGAGAGCGGCGACCGCGTCCACGCAGCCCTGAAAAATCTGGGCTTCAAGTGGCCTGACCGCCGCATCACCATCAACCTTGCTCCCGCCGACGTCCGCAAGACCGGCCCGGTGTATGACCTGCCCCTGCTGCTGGCGGTGCTGGCCGCTTCCGGGCAGTTGGAGCCGCCGCCGAAGGACACGGCCTTTCTGGGGGAGCTGGCGCTGGACGGCAGTCTCCGCCCGGTGTCCGGCGTCCTGCCCATGGCGCTGGAAGCTGCCGCCGGCGGTGTGCGGGCGCTCTATGTCCCCGTCGAGAACGCTGCCGAAGCCGCTGAGGCCTGCGGAAGCGAAATGCAGGTCTACCCTGCAGCAACGGCCCGTCAGGTCGTGGACGCACTGCGGGGCATCCAGCCTATTTCTCCCACGGCTCCGGTTCCCTTCGACCCTGCCGATGCGTGGAGCCACGTTCCCGATTTCGCTGACGTCTGCGGCCAGCCGCTGGCCCGCCGGGCGATGGTCATCGCGGCTGCGGGCGGACACAACGTCCTGCTCGTCGGTGCGCCCGGCACCGGCAAATCCATGCTGGCCCGCCGCCTGCCCGGCATCCTGCCGCCCCTGACCCGGGAAGAAGCCGTGGAGACGACGAAAATTTATTCCATCGCCGGGCAGATGCCCGCAGGCCGGGGCCTCGTGACGGCACGGCCTTTCCGCAGCCCCCACCACTCGGCCAGTTCGACTGCGCTGGCGGGCGGCGGGGCGCAGTTCCGCCCCGGCGAGTGCAGTCTGGCCAACTGCGGCGTCCTCTTCCTCGACGAACTGCCCGAGTTCTCCCGCGAGAGCCTCGAAGTGCTGCGCCAGCCCCTCGAGGACGGCTGCATCACGGTCAGCCGAGCCGCCGGAAGCGCCACTTATCCCAGCCGCTTCCAGCTCGTCGCCGCCATGAACCCCTGCAAATGCGGCTACTACGGCCATCCTACCCGGGCCTGCACCTGTTCGCCCAGCGCGGTGCGGCAGTACCGCAGCCGGGTGTCCGGCCCGCTGCTGGACCGCATCGACCTCTGCGTCGAGATGGACCCGGTGGCCTTCGATGAACTGCATGGCGCTGCCCCTTCCGAGAGCAGCGCCGAACTGCGGAAACAAGTCCTTGCTGCCCGGGCCATCCAGGCCCAGCGGTACGCTGCTCCCGGCTACGAGGATGTGCGCTGCAACGCCCAGCTCACCGCCGGGCAGGTGCGGCGCATCTGCCGGATGACTCCCGCTGCTGAACAGCTCCTGCGGGCCTCCTACGAGACGCTGGGCCTTTCGGCCCGCGCCCACGACCGTATCCTCCGGGTGGCCCGCACCATTGCCGACCTCTCCGGCAAGCGCCTCCTCGACGAGGATTCGCTGCTCGAGGCTCTGCAATACCGTGCGCAGGAAAAGGTCGATCTGACGTTCTGATACAGACAAAAATCCCCCGGCTGGACCGGGGGATTTTTTGCGTTATAAAACTTTTAGAATCTTCTCCACGCATCGGGCAGGAAGAGCACCAGCATCGGGAAAATTTCCAGACGACCGGCCAGCATATCGAAGATGAGCACCAGCTTTGCAAAGTTGGAGTAGGCCCCGAAGTTCATCATGGGACCCACCTGATTGAGGCCGGGGCCGATGTTGTTCAGGGTGGCGGCGACGGAGGTGAAGTTCGTCACCATGTCAAAGCCGTCCAGACTGACAAGCATGAAACTCGCCGCAAAGATGAAGATGTAGGCCGCCAGAAAGACGTTGGTGGTGCGGATGGTCTCATGATTGACCAGCTTGCCGTCCATCCGGACAGGGGCCACCACCTGCGGGTGGAGAGCCTGCTTCAGCTCCTTGCCCAGCGTCTTTCCCATCAGGAGGAATCGGCTCACCTTGATGCCGCCGCCGGTGCTGCCCGCGCAGGCACCCACGAACATCAGCAGCACCAGCACCTCTTTTGCCAGCGTGGGCCAGAGGTCGAAATCACAGCTGGAAAAGCCAGTAGTGGTAATGATGGAGCCGACCTGGAAGGCCGCATGGCGCAGCGCCTCGCCGAAGGTGCCGTAGAGGCTGCGGATGTTTACCGTGATGACGGCCACCGCCGCCAGAATGATGGCGAAATAGGCGCGGACTTCCTCGCTGGACGCTGCGCGGCGGAACCGGCGCAGCAGCAGCAGGAAATACACGTTGAAGTTGACACCGAAGAGGATCATAAAGACGGTCACGACCCACTGGAGGTAGGGCGAGAAGCTGGCAAAGCTGTCGTTCTTGAAGCCGAAGCCGCCAGTACCCGCCGTGCCAAAGGCTGTGAGCAGAGAGTTGAACACATTCATTCCACCCGCCAGCAGAAAGCAGAACTCCACCACCGTGAGCGCGAAATAGATGCCGTACAGGATCTTGGCTGTAGACTGCACCTTCGGCACCAGCTTGTCCACCTGCGGGCCGGGGCTTTCCGCCTTCATCAAGTTGACGTGGGAGCCGCCGGTCAGGGGCAGCAGGGAGAGCAGGAACACCAGAACGCCCATGCCGCCGATCCAATGGGTGAAGCTGCGCCAGAACAGAATGCCGTTGGGCAGTCCCTCCACACCGGGCAGGATGCTGGCACCGGTGGTGGTGAAGCCCGAAACGGTCTCAAACATGGCGTCCACGGGATTCGGGATGCAGCCGGTGAGGACGAACGGCACTGCACCCATGATACTGATGGTGATCCAGCTCAGGGCGGTGGCCGCAAAGCCCTCCCGCATATAGAACACCTTGCTGCGGGGCTTGATGGTCCGCAGGGCAAAACCCAGCGCTGCACTGATGGCCGCCGTCAGCAGGAACACGCCCATGACGGCCCACTCGGCGTAGATGAGGCTCGTCACCGCCGGGAGCAGCAGCAGTGTACCCTCTATCATCAGGATGTAGCCCAGCAGACGAAAGACGATCGCATAATTCATACGTCCTGTCCCCCGTTACTCTTCCACGATGTCCCGCAGGTCGTGCAGGCCGTGTTCCAGCGTGACGACGATGACGTTGTCGCCCACCTGGATCTGGTCGCCGCCGCGCGGGATCAGGATCTGATGGCCGCGGGTGATGCAGCACAGCAGCAGGTTCTTTTTCAGGTGCAGCTGGCTCAGGGGGACACCCGTGGCAGCGCTTTCCTCGTGGACGGTAAATTCCAGCGCTTCCACGCGGTCGTCGAGGATGCGGTAAAGGGTCTTGATGTTGTTGCCGGCCTCGTTCTGCAGGGCGCGGACGTACTGCACGATGTAGTCGCAGGTCATGTACTTGGGGTAGACGATGCTGCCCAAATCGAGCCCGGCCAGAATATCGTCGAACTCGAGGCGGTTGATCTTCGTGACCAGCTTGCCCTTGGAGTGCTTTTTTGCAAACAGGGTCAGCAGCACGTTTTCTTCGTCGATGTTGGTCAGAGCCACGAAGGCTTCGGTGGATTCCAGACCTTCTGAGAGCAGGAAGTCGCGGTTGGAGCCGTCCTCGTTCAGTATCTGTGCCTCAGGCAGGGACTCGGCCAGAACATTGCAGCGGGCCGGGTCCCGCTCGACGATGCGGACGCGGACGTGATTTTCCAGCAGCTCCTGGCTCAGGTAATAGGCGATGGCACCGCCGCCCACGATGAGGGCGTTGCGCACCGGCCGCACCGGCATATTGATACGCTGGAAGAATTCGTGGGCCTTCTCCTGCGTGGCGAGGAAGGTGACCTGGTCGCCGTTCTGCAGCACAAAGTTACCGTTGGGGATGATGACCCCACCGTTACGCTCCACCGCGCAGACCAGAATGTCGCTCTTGAGGCGGGTGGGGATCTCATGGATGGCCACGCCGTCCAGCTCCTGCTGCTCGGTCAGCGCAAACTTGATGAGCCGCACACGTCCGCCCGCGAAGGTATCGATCTTGCTTGCGCCCGGGAAGCGCAGCAGATGGGAAATTTCCTTTGCCGCTGCCATTTCGGGGTTGATGATGGCCGAGATGCCGATCTGCTTCTTGATAAAGTCCAGCTCATGGCTGTAAGACGGGTTGCGCACGCGGGCGATGGCGTGGCATTGGCCCGCCTTTTTGGCGAACATGCAGCACAGCAGGTTCAGCTCGTCCGAGCCGGTGACTGCGATGAACACGTCCGCTTCCTCCACGCCCGCCTCGGACAGGGTGATGATGGACGAGCCGTTGCCGAGAATGCTCATCACATCGTAGGATTCCCCGATATGCTCCACACGGGCCTTGTTCGTATCGATAACGGTCACGTTGTGACCCTCTTCACTGAGCTGCCGCGCCAGCGCTGTGCCGACTTTGCCGCCGCCCACCAAAACGATCTTCATAGAATAACCCTTTCTCTTCTCCTGCGCCGTCTGGGCGCTATTGAGTAGATTATACCACATCTCGGGCAAAACATCTACAAAATCAGCCCTTCTGTCGGCTTTATCCAACCACAAAGCGCAGTTTTGGCGGAAAAGCGGCCCCGGAACACACAGATCCCGGGGCCGTTCTCAGCGATTCAGGTATTTCAGTACCGCTCCACGCCGTCCTTGGTGACGAGGGCGTAGACCAGCGGGGCTTCCTCGGGCTTTTCGGGGCCGTAGACGAGGCCGCTGCGGTACTCGGCGGCAGCAGCGTCGAACTTATCCGCCGCGCCGTAGAAGGTGGCGAGGCTCTCGCCCTTGTGGACGTAGTCGCCGCGCTTCTTGTGGAGGATGATGCCGGCGGCGAAGTCCAGCGGGTCGCCCTTCTTCTGACGGCCCGCGCCCAGCAGAACGCTGGCAGAGCCGATCTTCTCGGCGTCGTTGGCGACGATGTAGCCGTCCTCTTCGGCCAGCAGCTCATAGCTGGCGGCGGGCTTCTCGAAGAGACTGTAGTCATCCAGAACGCGGGTATCGCCGCCCTGAGCCGCGAACATCTCCTTGCACTTTGCAAAGGCAGAGCCGTCTGCGATAACCGCTTCGGCCATGGCGCGGCACTCGGCGGGAGATCCCTTATCGGCCAGCACCAGCATATTCGCAGCCAGCTGCAGGCACACCTCGGTCAGGTCGGCGGGGCCGTGGCCCTTGAGCACGTCCATACTCTCCATGACCTCGAGGCTGTTGCCAATGTTGTGGCCCAGCGGGGTGTCCATATCAGTGATCATAGCAGCGACGCGGCGGCCATGATGGGTGCCGATGGAGACCATCAGCTTGGCCAGCTCGATGCTCTGCTCCACGGTCTTCATGAACGCACCGGTACCGGTGGTGACGTCCAGCAGGATAGCGTCCGAGCCGGAGGCCAGCTTCTTGGACATGATGCTGGACGCGATGAGGGGGATGCAGCTGACGGTTGCGGTGACGTCGCGGAGGGCGTACATCTTCTTATCTGCCACGGCGATGCCCTCGCTCTGGCCAATGACCGACAGGCCGATCTTATTCACCTGTGCAAAGAACTCGTCCTGCGAGAGGGCGGTCTTTGTGCCGGGGACGCTCTCCATCTTGTCGATGGTGCCGCCGGTATGGCCGAGGCCGCGGCCACTCATCTTGGCAATTTTGACGCCGCAGGCCGCGACGATGGGCGCGATGACCAGCGTGGTCTTGTCACCCACGCCGCCGGTGGAGTGCTTGTCCACCTTGATGCCCGGGATGGGCGAAAGGTCCACCATGACGCCGCTGTGGGCCATGACATCGGTCAGCTCGGCAGTTTCCTCGTCGGTCATGCCGCGCAGATAAACTGCCATCATCCAGGCCGCCATCTGGTAATCGGCTACCTCGCCGCTGACGAAGCCGTTGACGATGGCTTCCAGCTCCTCGCGGCTGTGGGTGCCGCCGTCCCGCTTCTTGGCGATCAAATCGTAAATGCGCATAAGGTCACGCTCCTAAATAATATTCTCCGCCGACGGCCCGGGCCGCGCTGCCCCGCCTCCGGCAATAGTATGACATTGTAATTCAAGTATAGCAAATTTTCCCGCAAAAGCAAGCATTGTTTTGTGGAATCTGTTGAAAAAGAAGCAAAAAGGGCGCAGCCGCCCGGAAAAGCAGCTGCGCCCGGAAAATACGCTCGAATCAGCGGGAACCCTTGTCGTAGGGGATGCCCTCGGCCTTGGGGGCCATGCTGTTCTTGGAGGTAAAGGCCAGAATGACCATGGATGCCACAAAGGGCATCATGTTGTAGATGTTGCTGGACCAGTGGAGCTGTGCGAGGAAGGTGGAGTCGGCGATGTTGGCCAGACTCTTGAACACGGCAAAGAACATGGCTGCGCCGCAGATGTTGAAAGGCTTCCACTGACCGAAGATCATAACGGCCATGGCAAGGAAGCCTGCACCGGCCACACCGACCTCGAAGTTCCATGTCTGGACGGGAGGCACGATATAGGCCAGACCGCCGATAGCACCCAGAGCGCCCGAGATGACGACACCGGCATAGCGCATCTTGTAGACGTTGATGCCCACAGAGTCCGCAGCCTGAGGATGCTCGCCGCAGGCGCGCAGACGCAGGCCGAAGCGGGTCTTGTACAGCACGATGTAGCTGATGATGAGCAGTGCGATGCCCAGCGGGACAAAGATGCTCAGCTCCAGGCCGCCGATGCTGAACAGGAAGGGCTTGTTGGAGTAGTTCAGCTTGGCGCTGCCGCTGTCGCTGAAGTTCTTGGAGATGACCACAGCCACCGCCGTTGCCAGCAGGTTCAGGGCCGTGCCGCCGATGGTCTGGTCCGCTTTCAGGTTGATGGACGCGAAGGCCAGCAGCAGGCTGTAGACCATGCCGGCGATAGCCGCCGCCAGCACCGCGATGATCACGGTGGCGAAAGCCGGCAGGCTCTCGGGCAGCATGGTGAGGGTGAGGACACCCGCCACACCGCCGATGACCATGATGCCTTCCAGTGCGATGTTGATGATGCCGGAGTGCTCACTGAACATACCGCCCAGAGCGACCAGCATCAGCACGATGCCATACAGCAGAGTATACTTGATGAGAAGCAGCATATCACTTGCCCTCCTTCTTGGTTTCGGTCTTAGCAGGGGCAGGCTCTGCATTCACGTTGGTCTTGTCCGCATTCTTGAACAGCATGGAGTGGATCTTGCCACGGAACAGCATGGAGAATGCGCACAGGTAGATGATGATACCGCTGATCAGGTCGGAGATCTCGGTGGGGTAATACTTGGTGGACAGGAAAGAGCCGCCGACCGAGATGTGGGAGATGAAGATCGCGGAGAAGATGGTGCCGATGGGGTTGGAGCTTGCCAGCAGGGCCACAGAGATGCCGTTGAAGCCCATGGCCGGCAGGCTGGTGGAGTTCAGCGGGTTCCACTGAGAGACATTGGACAGGTAGTAGAGGCCGGCGCCGAAGCCTGCCAGAGCGCCCGCAATGGCCATGGAGAGGATGATGTTCTTCTTCTCGTTGATGCCGGCGTAGCGGGCGGCGCTCTTGTTCAGGCCGACGGCCTTCAGCTCATAGCCAAAGGTGGTCTTGTTCAGGATGACCCAGATCAAAATGGCGACTGCCGCAGCGAGGAAGATCGCAATGGTGGTGCTGTTGGTCTGGAACATCTTGTTCAGACCGAAGTCCGGGATGATGGACTGGGCGTACTCAGCGTTCTTGCTCAGGTTCAGGGTACGGGTGTTGCGCACGTCGTACATGGGACCGGTGCCGTTCTGGTAGATAAGCTCATTGACCAGATACAGGCCGATCCAGTTGAACATAATAGAGGTGATGACCTCGTTGATGTTGAAGTAAGCCTTGAAGAAGCCGGGGATAGCGCCCCAGATGCCGCCGAGGATGGTGGCGACGATCAGGCAGACATACCAGGGCATCTTGAGCATGATGGCACAGTAGAGTGCGCCGTAAGCGCCCAGCGTGTACTGACCGGCAGCACCGATGTTGAACAGGCCGGTCTTGAAGGCGAAGGCCACGGACAGACCGGTCATGATGAGGGGCGCCGCGTTGGCCAGCTCCTTGCCGACGCCGTAGGGGGCGTCATGGAAGCCGCCCTTAACGATGCGGACAAAGCCGTCGCCCCATGCATGGGCCGGGTTGATGGCCAGCAGCACGAGGAAGCCCACAGCCATGCCGATGACGATGCACAGCAGCGCGGCCAGCACACTGGTGATGGAGCTGTTGAGGTTGCTGTGGGAAAGTTTTTTCTTGTTCATTTATTTGCTCTCCTTTCCCTGCTTGCGTGCGCCTGCCATATACAGGCCCAGCTCCTGCACGGTGGTGGTCTTGGGGTCAAATTCGCCCACGACCTCGCCTTCGTACATCACAAGGATGCGGTCGGACAGGTTCATGACCTCATCCAGCTCGAGGCTGACCAGCAGGACAGCTTTGCCCTTGTCGCGCTGGGCGACGATCTGGCGGTGGATGTATTCGATCGCGCCGACATCCAGGCCGCGGGTGGGCTGAACAGCCACCAGCAGCTTGGGGTCTTTGTCGATCTCGCGGGCGATGATGGCTTTCTGCTGGTTGCCGCCGGACATGCTGCGCACGATGGTGGAGCTGCCCTGACCGCTGCGAACGTCGTACTGAGCGATCAGCTTATCGGAGTACTCGCGGACTTTATCGGACTGGATGAAGCCGCCCTTCTGGAACTCGGGCTGCCAGTAGCGCTGGAGCACCATGTTGTTCTCGAGGCTGTAATCCAGCACCAGACCGTGCTTGTGGCGGTCTTCGGGGATGTGGCTCATGCCGTCCTTAGAGCGCTGGCGGATGCTCTCGCGGGTGATGTCCTTGCCGTCCAGCGTGATCTTGCCGCCCGACAGTTTTTCGAGGCCGGTGAGGCCATAGACGAGCTCGGTCTGGCCGTTGCCCTCGATGCCCGCCAGACAGACGATCTCGCCTGCGTGGACCTGGAAGGTGACGTCCTTGACGGAGTCCTTCTTGCGCTGGTCGTTGTGGATGGTGACATCCTCCACGTCCAGCACGACATCGCCCGGGTGAGCGGGCTTTTTATCGACCTGAAGCTGGACGTCACGGCCGACCATCATGCGGGAAAGCTCTTCCTTGGTGGTGTCCTTGATGTCCACGGTACCCATATACTTGCCCTTGCGCAGGACGGTGCAGCGGTCGGCGACCGCCATGATCTCGTTGAGCTTGTGGGTAATAAATGAACAGGATGGACTTGCCCTCCTTCTTGAACCCGCGCATGATCTCCATCAGCTCGTCGATCTCCTGCGGGGTCAGCACAGCGGTGGGTTCGTCGAAGATGAGGATCTCATTGTCGCGGTAGAGCATCTTCAAAATCTCCACGCGCTGCTGCATACCGACCGAAATATCACTGATGAGCGCATCGGGGTCAACACGCAGACCGTACTTCTCGCTCAGGGCCACGACCTTCTTGCGGGCCTCGGCCTTCTGCAAAAAGCCCAGCTTGTTGGGCTCCACGCCCAGAATGATGTTGTCCAGCACGCTGAAGCACTCCACCAGCTTGAAGTGCTGGTGGACCATACCGATGCCCAGTGCGTTTGCATCGTTGGGGTTGCGGATGGCGACCTCCTTGCCGTTTTTGAGGATCTTACCCTCCTCCGGCTGATACAGGCCGAACAGCACGCTCATCAGGGTACTTTTGCCTGCGCCGTTCTCGCCCAGCAGGGCATGGACCTCACCTTTGCGCAGCTGCAGGGTAATGTCGTCGTTTGCCTTGATGCCCGGGAACTCCTTGGTGATATGGAGCATCTCGATCACAAAATCCTCTGCCAATCTGCTCACTCTCCTTTCGTGTCCAAACGACACTTATACTATTGTAATGCCCATTATACCGTATTTTTGCTGTTTTGCACACTTCTTTTTGAAAATTTAGTGTTTTGCTGTATCACAAGTATTACTTTTGTACATTTCGACGAACATTCCTTCCTCGTCTTGAAAAAGCATACAAAAAAGGCGGGACGCCCTTTGCAAAGCGTCCCGCCCGGGAAGTTTCTGATTACTGGATGTAGTTGACGGTGGTGAACTCGCTGACGGTGGGCTTGGTGCTATCGTCAGAGCTGTTGTCCACAGTGATCTCGCCGCTCTTGATCTTCTCCTTCAGAGCCTCGTACTCGTCGGTGGTGAAGGTCTCGAAGTTCCAGCTGTCAGCATCGGTGGGCAGACCGACGTAGTCGCCGTCCTCCAGACCGAAGTTGCCGTTGGAAGCAGCGATGTCGCCCCAATCGCCTGCATCGATGTCGGACAGAGCGGTGTTGACAGCCTCGGTCAGGCCCTTCATAGCGGAGGTGATGAAGGGGTTGTAAGCGAAGGAGCCGTCTGCCACGCCGTTGACACCGATGTAGTTCTGGTCAACGTCAACGCCGATGACATAGCCGTTGCTCTTCAGAGCAGCCTCAACAGCGGAGGTGTAGATGCCGCCGCCGCAGGCGAAGACGACCTGGGTGCCGTTGGAGTACCAGCCCTCCATACGGGAGGTGATGTTAGCATCGCCGTAGAACTGGCCGCCGTAGAAGTAGTTGATGTCGATGTTGGTGCCCAGCTCCTGAGCAGCAGCGTCAGCGCCCTGCACATAGCCGTAGCCGTAACGGATGACAGCGGGGACAGCCATGCCGCCGAGGAAGCCCAGCTTGGTCTTGCCGTCCTTAACGACAGCATAGCCAGCCATATAACCTGCCTGCTCCTCCTTGAAGGTGATGCAGTAGCAGTTTGCGGGGATGGCGTCGGTGCCGATGTCACCCTGGGTGACATCGATGGCGATGAACTTGACATCGGGGTACTGGTCAGCAGCCCATGCCAGGGAAGCGCCATACAGGTAGCCGACGCAGACGATGACGTCAGCGCCGTCGTTGACAGCCTGACGGATCATGGTCTCGCGGTCCTCATCGGAAGCGTCAGCCTCGGGGATGTAGTACTGGCAGTCATCGCCCATGTAGCCGGAAACAGCGGTCCAGCAGGCCTGGTTGAAGCTCTCATCGTCGATGGTGCCGGTGTCGCAGGTCAGAGCGACCTTCACGATCTTCTCGCCGCCCTCAGAGGTGGAAGCGGCTGCGCTGGTGGAGGCAGCTGCAGAGGAAGCAGTGGAAGAGGAAGAACCGCCGCAGGCAGTCAGAGCAGCGGCAGCAGCAGCGGCGCCAGCCACTGCCAGGAAGTTACGACGAGAAATCATCATAATGAAAACTCTCCTTTTATTTTAATATAATCGCGTTTTGTTGACGAAATGTGCGCACTTGCACATTTACTGGCTCAAGTATAGCGGGAAGAAGTGACAGATGCAAGCCTTTTCCGATTACAAAACATTTACAATTATTTTATCAAAATTGTATAAAAACCATACTTATCCCGGAAAATCCGCTCCGCCCGGTATTTTTCGCGCAGCTGTGTTCAATCTTCCACGGCCTTGTTGCCCGCCACGTTGGAGGGACCGAAGCCGAAGGGCAGCAGCTCGTCCATGCTGCGCTCGATAAAGTCTTCCGGCGTCTTTGCCATGATAACGTTCAGTTCCGGCCCGCCGAATTCAAACAGAGCCTGACGGCACACCCCGCAGGGGGAAGTGATCTGCTTGTTGACTTCGCCCCGGCGCGCACCCACCACGGCGATGTCGGTGAACCTGGTCACGCCCTCGGCCACAGCCTTGAACAGGGCCGTCCGCTCGGCGCAGCTGGTGGGGGTAAAGGCGGCGTTCTCCACATTGCAGCCGGTGAAGATGCGGCCATCCTCGGCGCGCAGGGCAGCGCCCACCATAAAGTCGCTGTAAGGCGCGTAAGCCCTCTCCCTGGCCGCAAGGGCCATCCGGATGAGCTCCTGCTTTTCTTCCAGAGTCAGTTTTGTCATGGTCGGTTCTCCTTTTTGCAATTTGTAGATATAGCGTTCCTCGTCCTGTAGGACGAAGCCAATGGATTCAAACATTTTCTGCGACTGGGTATTGAAGGAATAGATGTGCGCGAAGCACTCCGCCAAACCCCTTTCCCGAGCCAGCTCCAGCATTTTTTCGATGACCTTCCGC
>OLNH01000672.1_pt1 | contig 25488 bp, 24 predicted proteins | sample 1643101 | NCBI WGS metagenome assembly OLNH01 (sample SAMEA3136758, study PRJEB25190) | human gut metagenome | biome: human gut; feature: human-associated habitat; material: faeces | place: Austria | collected 2013
TATAATTCTTGTAAACTTGCTTTAATTGTTCCTAGTGTCATTTCTTTTGTTGTTACATACATTGTTGCTATTCCATCTTTTACTATCACTGTTGCTATTTTATCTATTGCATCTGCTGCCATTGATGGTTGATCTTTACTAGCATTCCATAAATCTACTTCTACACTATATGTTCCATCTTGAGTGAATTTACTTGGTGTTTCTGGTTCAATTAACGTTGGGTTATCTAATCCTAAAGATAATCTTGCTGATGATCCTCTTTGACTACCCATGTAATAAAATTTAACATTTGTCAATTTAGTATTTTTGTCTAATGTAAATTGTAATTCAGTTACATTTCCGTCACTATCTCTAGCTGTAATATCTGCAGCTTTATAAGTACCATCTGACAGCTGATATTCCATGTTATCAATATATGCTGTTTGTCCCATCATACTTACAAATCCCATTTGTAAAGTAACTAATAATTTATTATTAGTTGCCTCTACAGTTGCCCCTTTAACCGCTTGGGCAGCCATAGATTGTTCATCTTTATCAGCTTTTAAAACATCACTATCTACTTGATAAATTCCATCTTCTAAAGTATATTCCGGTTCTGGATCTGGAGTAGGTACAACAATATCAGTAGTACTAAATGCAATATATGCATCTACTGTCATCATCATTGCATCAACATACATTTCAATATATACCCCACTGCTATCAATAGCAACAGGTATTTTTACTTTCTCCACTTGTTGGTTTCCATTACTATCATTACGATAACTTAAAACAGTTGCATCATATTTTGAAGAATTAGTATCTGATTCATAATATTTGATATTTGAAGCATTTCCCTCTAACCCCATTAAACTTAATGTTTTAAATTCTACAAGTAAATACCATTTACCTTCTTCTACAGATAAAATTCCATTTTCTACTAACGCACCTGAAGCCATTGAATCATTAGCTATATTACTTGCATTTTTTAATTTTACAGGAACTGAGTACGGTCCATCTGGTAAAACTTCTTTGGCATTAATATTTTTTAATTGATTAATTTGTATGCCAAAGGTCATCATTAATACAAGTACTATTTTTAATATCTTTTTCATTTTTTTCCTCCTTTAATGTTAGTTAAATCTAACTATATACCTAAAAAAAACAATAGTTAGCCAAAACTAACTACATTGATTATTTTACATAATTATATATAAAATACAAGTAATATTTTTGTTTCATAAATGAAAATAATTTGACAAATTATGTTAATTATATAAATACAATAATGTTTTTTTGTGTTTCATTAATGAAACATTATTTTATAATAATATTCAAAACTGCACAACTTTCAGGCATATGAATAATTCCTACGTTAGCTCTAACTTTTATTTTAATACTTGTTTGTAAAATTCTTTCTTCTTTACAATAATGAAATTGCAATCTATCAATAGGAATAATATAGTTATTTTTTACATTTCGACTATTAATAAATTCTTGATCAATCATATACTTTAATGATTCAACTTGACCTTTTAAAATTATATTACCTAGCAAAGATTCATGTTCAATTTCTTTTGGAAATAAAATTAAATTTCCTTTTCCGTTATCAATTTCTAATATACCTGGATGTACAAAACCATCATTAGCCATTGATATTTCAAGCTTGTTTATCTTATAAATAGTAAAGGCAAATGAATATTTTCCATTCTCTAAATTAATAGCTAACATATCTCCACTTATACTTTTTACTTTATCAATTTGTTCAAATAATTTTTTTTTATATAAATCAGTAATTAATTTATGACGTGTTTTATTTGATAACACTAAAACTAATGTTAAAGCTTCATGATAAGCTTCTTCATCACTAAAATTCGAGATGCTTTTTAACCATGATTTAATTTCTGTAATATCCTTAAGATAACTTTTTGCAAGTTTTTCTCCCTTTATAGATAATATTCCTTTACCTTTTTGAATTATTAAATTTTCATGATAAAAACTATTTAAAACTCGACTAAATGTTGACTTAGAAACTCCAAATTCTTCAGCCAATCTTGTAACTGTGCAATTGGTATCTTTTTGGTTGTATAAAAATAAGAGATATGCTAATTTTTCTTTTGTTATTTCCATGTTTCCTCCTATCGCCTAACAAAGTTACATTCATCTAACATATTATCATTTTTTAATTAATAATTAAATAGGAGTATAAAAAAAAGACCAACTTAATTAAACATAAGTTGATCAAATATACTATGCTTTATTTACACTTCCAACAACATGCATCTTAGACATTACATATTTTTTAACTTCTTCACGTCCAACACTACAATATTTCTTTGGATCAATAGCATCAGGATTTTTAGCTAAATATTCTTTTACCCCTTTTGAAAAAGCAATTCTCAAATCAGTTGCATAATTAACTTTACAAATACCACGTTTTACACACTCACTTACCGTTTCATCTGGAACACCAGAAGTACCATGTAATACTAATGGAACTGAAACAACTTCTTTGATTTCACTAAGACGATCTAAATCTAACTTAGGCTCTCCTTTGTAAACTCCATGAGCTGTTCCAATAGCAACAGCTAAGGAACCAACTCCTGTTCTTTCTACAAATTCTTTTGCTTCTAATGGATCTGTATATCCTCCATCTCCACCATCTAAATCATCTTCTTTTCCGCCAACTTTTCCCAATTCAGCTTCAACGCTAACTTTTGAAGGATTACAAGCATCAACTACCGCTTTTGTTAATTTAATGTTATCTTCAAATGATTCATGTGATCCATCAATCATAATAGATGTATAACCTACTCTTAATGCTTGCATTGCAAGTTCAAAACTATTTCCATGATCTAAATGAATTGCAACAGGAACACTTGCATTCTGCGCAGCTACTTTTGCATTGGCATAAAAATACTCTAAACTTGCATATTTAACAGTTGAAGGTGTAGTTTGCATAATTACTGGAGATTTCAATTCTTCAGCTGCAGCTACTACAGCCATAACCATTTCCATGTTTTCGACATTGAATGCTCCAATTGCATATTTGTTTTTTTGTGCATCTAATAAAATCTCTTTTGTTGTAACTAATGGCATATTAATTCCTCTTTTCTTATCAATTCTTGATACGATTATAACATATTTTTTTAATTTGTATATTATTTTGTTCAATATTTATATTATTTAAAATATATGTAAAAAGTGCAAATTAATTCTTAACAATTCTAAATACTATTTTATATATAATTGTTATGATATCCTCGAAAGGAGATTAGAAACATGAATAATAATCCATTAAAAAAACTCGTAACTCTTCAAAAAGAAGGAAAAGCAGTAGGTATTTATTCAGCATGTAGTGCTAATAAATATGTAATTGAGGCAACATTAAAACGTGGTAAACAAGATAATTCTTGTGTTTTAATTGAAAGTACTGCAAATCAATGTGATCAAAATGGTGGTTATACAGGTATGACACCATTAGATTTTAAAAACTTTGTATTAGAAATTGCTGATAAAGTTGGTTTTGACAAAAATAAGTTATTCTTAGGAGGAGATCACTTAGGACCACTTACTTGGACTCATCTTAATGAAAAAGAAGCAATGGAAAATGCAACTGAATTAATTAAACATTATGTAGGAGCTGGTTTTACAAAAATTCATATTGATACAAGTATGAAAGTAAACGATGATGATCCAGATACTCGTTTAAGTGATGAAACTATCGCTAAACGTGGTGCTTATTTAGCAAAAGTTGCTCAAGATACTTATGCTGAATTATTAAAAAAAGATCCAGAAGCAATTGCTCCAATTTATATTGTTGGTAGTGAAGTACCAATTCCTGGAGGAGCTGTTGGTAGTGAGGATAATGGTGTTGAAGTAACTAAAGTTGAAGATTTTAAGGCAACTGTTGCAACGTTTGAAAAAGCCTTTTTAGATAATGATTTAAAAGATGCTTGGGATAATGTTATTGCTGTTGTAGTACAACCTGGTGTAGAAGAGAAAGATTCTGGATGTACTGAATATGATCGTGAAAAAGCTAAAGAATTAATGGCTTCTATTAAAGAATATCCTAATTTAATCTTTGAAGGTCACTCTACTGATTATCAAACAAAAATTAAATTAAAAGAATTAGTAGAAGATGGTGTTGGTATTTTAAAAGTAGGTCCAGGCTTAACTTTTGCAATGCGTGAAGCTTTATTTGCATTAGCTCATATCGAAGAAGAATTATTATATGGTAGAGATGTTAAAACTAGTAATCTAATTGAAACATTGGATAAAGCAATGTTAAATGATGATAAATATTGGAAAAAACATTATCAAGGAACTGATTTAGAAATTCGTTTAAAACGTAAATATTCTTTCTCAGATAGATGCCGTTATTACATGCCATTACCAGAAGTAAATGATGCAATTAATACATTAATTGATAATTTAAATACATATGGTATACCTTTAAATCTTTTAAGTCAATTTATGCCTATTCAATATACAAAGGTACGTGAAGGTAAACTTGATAATAATCCAGAAGCATTAATTGTTGATCGTATCATTAATACTATTGATGAATATTTGTATGCAACAAATCAAAGTGAATTGTATTAATTTATAATAGTGAGATAAAAAGTTATAACAATTAGTTTGTTATAACTTTTTATTATAATAAAAAACTGATATATCATCATAAATATATCAGTTTCATATTTGTTTTAATTAAATATTATTTCATTTTAATACACGCAATAATATTTACAATTACACAATACATTGCCATAATACTTAAAAGTATACTAACTAATAAAATAGCAATATCTGCTTTCATAGTTATAGCGTTTAAAATAACCAAAATAGCAAATGCTAAGTATAAAATTATTCTTAGGATTGCTTTTTTAGTATCTTTAGACTCAATAATTGATTTTAACATCGTTTGTCGTTTTTCACGATTAAACTTAGTTGTCTGTCTTAAACTACGTAAAAATTTAAATCTGAATAATATTTCTGCCAATAAATAAATAGCGATACCAGTAATTACTACTTCTTTCCAACTTGGAAAATACTCAGAAAATAAAATCATTATCATTAAAATTAATACAAAACGATTTTTATATACAAAGAATTTTCCTTCAACTTTTTTATCAATAATATATCCACACTTACTAATTGGATCATAATAAACAGTTTGCCCTTGACGATCTAAATAAATATTTCTTCCTGAAATATTATTACTCTTTTTATCTACTTTCTTTTGTTTATTTTGTGCCATCAATCATTTCTTTTCCTTTACAATATGTTTGAATTACTTCGTAATCTTTATCTAAAACAACTAAATCCCCATCATATCCAACACCGATTGCACCTTTATGATCATCAACTTTTAAACATCTTGCTGGATTAATTGTACATGAATTAATTGCTGTATTTACTGGAACCAAAGCCTCTTCAATTAAAATTTTCAAACCTTGATTTAATTTTAATGTAGAACCAGCTAAACCACCTGTACTAGTTAAATGTGCACTTCCATCAGGATAAATTTCAATTTCATTTCCACCAAAAATGAATTTAGAACCAACTGGTGACCCTTTTGCCATTAATGCATCAGATACCATAATACTATAGTTTGGTCCTTTAGAAGTGAAATAATTGTTCAATGCTGCTAATGTAGAGTGATTTCCATCACAAATAATTTCACCATACATATTTCTAATTCTATATGCACCACCTACTAATCCATTAGCACGATGATTAAATGCAGTCATTCCATTATAAACATGTGTCATTGAACGTGCTCCATAAGCATATGCTCTAACTGCTTGTTCATAAGTAGCAGCTGAATGTCCAATACTTACAACTACACCATTTTCTGCACAATATCTAGTAAGTGCAAAGTCTTCATCTGTTTCAGTAGCCATAGTAATATATTTAATTAAACCATTAGCTGCTTTTTGATATTTTTTGAATTGTTCAATTGTAGGTTTAACAATATGTTGTTCTGGTTGCGCTCCTTTATATACCATATCAAGATATGGGCCTTCAAAGTGAATACCTAGTACTTCTGCACCTTCATATCCTTCTTCTACAACTTTAGCAACATTTGCTACTGCATTAGTTAATACTTCCTCACTTTGAGTAATTGTTGTAGGAAGTAATGCAGTAACTCCCTCATTAACAATATTTCTAAGCCAATATCTTAAACCATCTTCTTTAGCATCATTTGTATCAAAACCATAAGCCCCGTGACAATGAATATCAATAAATCCTGGTAATACTCTATTATCACCATAATCTTTATCTACTTCTTTTTCATCATAATCATAAATTCCAACAATTTTACCATCAACAATTTCAATTTGTCCTGCAACAAATTGATCTGCTAACCAAATTTTTTTACTTTGAATAATCATTCTATTTGCCTCCTGTTTCATTTTTGAAGTTATATCTTCAATTTCTTTTTCTTACCATACACATTATATCATGTTATTGCAAACATTATGTATAATTTTTAATATAAATGGTAGACATTTTAATATTTATAATTTTCAACAAACTAATTATCACTTTTAGTTAAGGTATTGTTTATTTAAATTTGCTTGTTATAATGTGACTGTAATAATATAAAAAGAAGAAAAGGAGAAGAAAGATGACAAAAACTATTTTTGATATTAATGAAGCTCAAATGAGCGAAACAAAGAGTACATATACTCTAACTGAAATTTATCAACAACCTGCTACATGGAAAAAAACTTGTCAACAAATTACTGAATTAAAAGATGAATTAAAAGCATTTATTAATCAAGTAACTGCCCAAGATGATTATGATATCATTTTAACTGGAGCTGGAACAAGTGAATTTGTAGGAAATACATTATTTTCTTATTTAAACAAAAAATTAAATTATAAAGTAAAATCATACGGAACAACTGATTTAGTTGCAACACCTGAAAATTATTTATCAAGAACTAAACCAACATTATTAATTAGTTTTGGTAGATCAGGTAATTCTCCAGAATCTGTCGGTGCTATCGATGTTGCTGAAGAAGTTTGTGACAATTTATATCATTTATTTGTAACATGCAATAAAGATGGTGCTTTATCAAAAAGAGCCAATGACAATGATCATTGTTTTGCAATCAATTTAACAGATGAAACTCATGACCAATCATTTGCAATGACTTCAAGTTTTTCTAATATGTATTTGGCAACATATTTATGCTTTAACTTAGATAACCTTGATGAAGCTATTAGTGATGTAGAAAAAATTATTGCTGCTGGACAAAATTTCTTAGATAATCAATATAGTATTGCTAAAGAAATTGTTGATAGCTATGATTTCAAACGTATCGTATATTTAGGAAGCAATGCGTTGAAAGGAATTTCTCAAGAATCAGCATTAAAAATGTTAGAATTAACAGCTGGTGAAGTTGTAACAATGTATGATACTCCTTTAGGATTTAGACATGGACCTAAATCAATTGTTGATGATGATACATTAACAGTAATTTATATCAGCGATAATTCATATTCTCGTCAATATGAAGTTGATCTAATCAAAGAAATGAGCGGTCAAAGAAAAGGTAATAAAATCGTTGCTGTAATGAATGGAAAATGTGATGAAATTAAAGAATTAGTTGATTATGTTGTAGAATTTGACATTGACGGAAAATTTGATAATATATTACTTGGTTTTGATTACATCATCTTAGCTCAAACTGTTGCTGTATTAAAATCATTAGCAATGGGTAAAACACCTGATAACCCTTGTCCAACTGGAGAAGTAAATCGTGTTGTAAAAGGTGTAACATTATACCCATATAGTAAAGGAGAATAGAAAATATGTTAGGATTAATTGTAACTGGACATGGAAACTTTGCAAGTGGCTTACAATCTTCATTAAGATTGATTGCTGGGGACAAAGAAAATATGTGCTTTGTTGATTTTGAAGAAAAAGATAGCGTTGAAGATTTAACAGCTAAATTATCTGCAGCCATTGATTCTTTATCAAATGCAGATGGAATTTTATTCTTATGTGACTTAACTGGTGGTTCACCATTTAAGACTTCTGTAGAATTGTCTGTAAAAGATGATAAACCAATGGAAGTTATTGGTGGTGCAAATTTACCAATGATTATTGAATTATCAATGGCAAAAGATTTTATTGACTCATTGGAAACATTAACAAATATGGGACTTTCTACTGGTAAAGACAGCATTGTTAAATTCACTTTTACTGCTCATAAAGAAGAAGCAGAAGATGAGGATGGAATTTAAAAAATGAATTGGGAAGTCATTTTATGGACTTGTATCACTGTAGGTGTTTTACTTGCTGCAACTGGAATTATAATTATGATAATTTCAGCTCGCAACATGAAAAAACGTCGTCAAGAAGTAAGTGATGTTCATACTGCATTAAAAGTTGGAAGTAAAATACTTTTTGCAGGTGGTTTATATGGTCGTGTTATGAAAATAAATAACGATGAGACAATTGATGTAGAAATTAGTAAAGGTGCTATAGTAAAAGCATCTAGATATAGTATACAAAATATTGAAAAGAAATAATTAAAAAGTCTCGTAAAATCTCATAAATTAAATATCTTAAATTTATTTAAGTTTAAATTTTATTTCACTATAATTAGTATCTTTATTTTTAATATTATCATGAATTCTTAAATAATCTCAAAAAACTATTAAAAAGAGGGTATAACGTCCAAACTCTTAGACGTTATACCCTTTCTCTTTACAGATACTTTTCACATTCAAATTCAGTAAAATCCTTAATACAACAATCAGCTCCATAGCTAATTAAATCATTAAAACTATTTCCTATCCCGACTACCATTCCTGCACTAACTTCTTTAGCAAAAGCTATTCCAGATTTACTATCTTCAAAAATAATACAATCATTGATATCAACATCAATTAATTTCGCAGCTTTATTAAACATACTTATTTTATTATTATGACTTCCATCATCATAAATAATTTTATTAAGATCAAACCACCTATCTAAATTAAAGGTCTTTACAAAAAAATCAATATTTTCTTTTATTGAAGCACTTGCAATTGTAAAAGGAATATTATGCTCTTTTAAATAATTAAATAGCTCGATTGCACCATTTACTAAATGTAGTTTATCTGGATTTTCTAAACAAATATCTCTATATATTGCTTCTTTACGCTTAGAATAGCTAATAATATCTTCGTCACTAATGTTTTTATTAATACAGTGTAAAATATCTCGATTATTTTTTCCATGCATCTTAACTCGCAAATCATCGTCTAAATCAGTATTTGTTAACTCTTTAACCATTCTTTGCCATGCAGTATTATGAAATGGCGTATCATAAAACAAGGTTCCATTAAAATCAAAAATTACTCCTTTAAATTTCATTTTATTCCTCCACCATTATTATATTTCTTTGTAATTCAGCAACTTTCTTTTTTGCTAAGGCAACATATTTTTCATTTGGACTAAAACATACAATACAATCTCTAAAATATGTAAACGCATGTTTTAAATCACCAATGCGTTCATATTGAATTGCAATCATATATAAAATAACACCTAAAGAAAAACCATAAAACTTTTTAGAATCAATTTGGTTATCCATTTCTTCTATTAAATCATTACGTTTATTAATCATAACTTCATAAGCTTGTTGATTATATTTTATAAAATTTTCATCAGAATATTTTTTTAGCTCATTTAAAATTATATCTGTGTATTTTTTATTCTCTTTCAAAATAAAGGTATGATAATATAATAATAAAAATGATTTTTTATCCTCAGGATTTTTATATTCAGTACTGATAATATGTTCAAGCATTTCGTCAAATTTATCAACATTTTTATCTAAATAATATGCTTTTGCTTTATATAGATCACAAGTATAATCTCCTAAAAATCTTCTTGCAAGCGACATATCACTTAATGTTACAGTAAGCGCATAATCTTTTTTATTAATTGACTTATCTAAATTATTAAGCAAAAATTTCTTTATTATTTGAAAGATAAAAAAGCCAATAAATAATATAAAAATAATTGCCATAGTAATTGAATTCATCTTATTAAATCACTCCTTATAAAAACAAAGGGCTACGATCCAATAAGAACCATAACCCCTTAATTTGTTATTTAAAACATCAGATTTTTATTCTGCTGTTTCAGTAGGATATTCATACCATTCAACAAGTGGAGTATATCCTCCAGGAATAGTATTACCTTCAGCATCCATAGCTTTAGAATCACCAGTAAAGATACCGAATGCACATCCAACAATACCAACAACAAGAATTAATAAGATACATTTAACTGGAGTCCATCCTCTTTTAATTAAAGCATAAAGTCCTAATGTAATTAATAATGGTAATAATTTTGGTAAAATACCATCTAATAATCCTTGAATATTGATTGCAGGATCCCCTACATATAAACGTAAAGTTGTATTACCATAGTTAGCAATTAAACCACCAACAACGAAAATACCTAAGATACTTGCTGCACGAGTAAATTCTTTTGCATTAGAAGTAAGCATAGTAACTGCTTTTGTTCCTAATCCATAAGACCAGTGCATTAACCACCAACGAATTACAAATTGGAATACGTTGAAAATTAATAAGAATAAAATTGCTCCAATGAATGAACCATCCATTGCAATATTAGCAGTTAACCCTGCAGTGATTGGTACTAAAGTTAACCAGAATAATGCATCACCGATACCACCTAATGGACCAGCTGCAGAAATACGTACTGAACGAATTGTGCTTGTATCAGCTTTATTTTGTTCAAGTGATAGTACAATCCCCATAACAAATGTTACTAAGAATGGGTGAGTATTTAAAAAGTCTAAGTTATGAGCCATTGATGCCTTTAAATCTTCTTTATTTGTATGAATTTTTTGAAGACCAGGTAACATTCCCCATAACCAACCACATGCTTGCATTCTTTCATAGTTGAATGATGCTTGTAAGAAACATGACATCCAAACCATTTTGTTTAGAGTCTTTTTATCCAACGTAGGAGCTGGTGTTAAATCTTGATATTTTTCAGGGATATTATATGCCATCAGACTCACCTCCTGTATTTGTACCTACATTTGATTTAATTTTTGTATGAATTAAGAAATCGTAAATAGCGATTGCTGCACCAACAAATGCACATAATAACAATGTTGCACCAGAAGTTGATGGATTTGCACTACAGATTACTGACATAGCAAAACCTGCAAGTAAGAATCCCCACATTTCTCCTGACATCATAACTTTCATCAAGATAGCGAATCCTACGAATTTCATAGCTCCACCTGCTGCATCTAATCCAGCCATTACCCATGAATAATCATAAGAGAATTCTTTTAAAACATCACCTAAAGCAGTTCCACCATATAAACCAGCAACTGCTAAGATACCGAATAATGTACCTAAAATAGCCATTTCAAGTAAGTTAATGTTACGAATACCTTTTACATCAGCATTAGCTGCACATTCATCAGCTTTAGCCATAAATCCTGATGCAATTGTAAATGTTAAAGTTACAGCGTATTGTCCAAATACTGCAAATGGAATAGCTAACCCCATTGCTGCACCTACACCGTCAGCACTTGCTTCCATATTTAAAGAAACTGCGAAAACTGTTGCCATAATTCCACCTAAGATAGCATTTGGTGGTTGAGCACCACCGATTGGCATACTACCAATTTGAATTAATTGGTATGCCCCACCAACTACAACACCTAATTGGAAATCACCTAAGATTGCTCCAATGATAGGACAAGTCACAATTGGTTGATACAATGATTCCAAGAAACTAAATTGGTCAATACCCATAATAAATGCAACGATAAAAACCAATAACGCTTGGATAATGTTTACATCCATGTTTTTTCTCCTTTCACTTATCTGTTTAAACAGATCCCTTTCCTATTTAAATAATTTGTCGATGCTTTCTGCAGGTGTGTCTGGAACACGTTTAATTTCCAATTCCACTCCTAAATCCATCAACTTTTTAAAGGCTGCTACATCTTCATCATTTACTGCAACAGATGTAGCTACTTGACGTTTACCTTCAGCCATGTGCATATTACCAATATTTACTTTTTTGATTGGTACCCCACCTTCAACTAATTTTAAAACGTCATGAGGGTTATCACAAATGATAAAAATCATTTGGCGATCAGCTGCCTTATGAATCGTATTGATTGTTTTTTCAATTGTCCAATAGCGTGTTTGAGCATAACTTGGTGCTGCCATGTCCATTAACCCTTGTCTAAAAGTGTCAGTTGCAACTTTATCGTTGGCAACTAATAATAAATTTGCGCCAACAACCCCAGACCATTGAGTGGCTACTTGACCATGAATCAAACGTTCATCGATTCTTGTTAGAACTATATTAGGCATATAAATTCCTCCCTTCGCTTGACCTAATTGTAAGCCCTTTAATCTTACACCATTTATTTTAGCAATATATAACCTTATAGTCTTTATACTTTTTATTCATGTTTTTATCATTTTAAGCAATTAAATTTGTTCAAAATCTTAAAATCATGCAATAATCGTATTTTTAACAAATTCTATTTGTAAAAAACTAGTTTATATATTGCTAATCATAGTAATAATAATTATCGAGCATACCTCACCAACAACTTAATTATAATCTTTTTTTTGAATAATGTATAATAAAATTTGCATTTTTTTGAAAAAACTACTATTTTTAGCATATTAGTAATTTTAATTTACTGATATACTAATTAGTTCACCGGCTAAATCGTAATTACATAACATTTATATTATGTTATATTTCTTTTATTCCATATTTTCTAAATATTAATATTACTTTATATGGTATTAATCGACCAAATATAATAATATATCTATTTTTTGCTAAAAAGTATAAATTTTGTTAATTTATGCAAAACGATTGTTTACAAATATTTTACTGTTCATATTAAATTTATAATTAGATAATATAATGTTTTGTTAAATAAAATCTGATTATATTAATTTTAGACTAGTCATCTAAAATGAAATCATATATAATAATCATGTTTTCAATGAGGTGACTTATAAGTGAAAGGAACTATAATTGATGAAAAAATATTTCAGTAAAAATGATTGTTATTAATGCTATGATCGTGGGAATATATGCCATACTTACATTAGCAATCTCACCTATTGCCTATTCACAAATTCAATTTAGGTTATCTGAAATTATTGTTTTCTTAGCCTTCTACAATAAAAATTACATACCTGGATTAACTATCGGATGTGTTATTGCTAATATGTTTTCACCATTTGGAATGTTAGACATTATATTTGGAACAATTAGTACAATACTTGTATGTTTGGCTATGTATAAAGTAAATAATAAATATTTAGCAGCATTTATTGGCGCAATAATTACAGGTATAATAATAGGTGGAGAATTATGGTATGCTTACCAAATACCTTATCTAATTAATGCATTGTATATTGCTACTGGTGAGTTATTTGTATTAATAATTGGCTTTTTAATATTTAATATATTAGAACGTAATGAACGGTTTATCAATTTATTCATGGAACAATAAAAGCAGATAGAAATTCTATCTGCTTTTATTTTAAAAATACCTTAACCTCTATATCATAGATAAAAACAAAAAGGAAGAATTAAAATTATTGATAATTTCAAAATTTTAATTCTTCCATTATTTTACTTACTTATATTCTTATATATTATTTAATTCCAGCATGATATTCTTGTAAAGATTTAACTTCATGACTACCATGAATTTTCATTTCCATAATACCTTCTAATGAAGCTTTTGCAGCTGCAATATTAGTCATATATGGTATTTTCATTTTAATAGCTGATTTACGAATATAACTATCATCATGAACACTTTGTTTACCATTTGGAGTATTAATAATTAATGCTAATTCTCCATTTGTAAGAGCATCTGTTATATTTGGTCTTCCTTCATGAATTTTTTTGATTTTTTCAACTGGTACACCATTTTCTTTAATTAATTCATATGTCTTACCAGTTGCAACAATTGTAAATCCAGCATCATAGTATCCTTGTGCTAATTCAACAACTTCAGGTTTATCTAAATCGCTAACACTAATTAATACTTTACCTTCTGTTGGTAAAATAGTTTTCGTACCTTCTTCAGCCTTATATAAAGCTGCACCATATGAACTAGCAAGTCCTAAAACTTCTCCAGTTGAACGCATTTCAGGTCCCAAAATTGGATCTACTTCTGGGAACATATTAAATGGGAATACAGCTTGTTTAACCCCAATATGTGGGATTTTCTTTTCTTTTAAATTTGGCACTGGTGAAGGACGTCCAGTTAATTCTTTAGTAATAATATCAGTAGCAATCTTAACCATATTAATATTACATACTTTAGATACTAAAGGAACTGTTCTAGACGCTCTTGGATTAGCTTCTAATACATATACTTTATTATCTGCAATTGCATATTGCATGTTCATTAAACCACGAACATTCATTTCTTTTGCAATTTTTTTAGTATATTCTTTAATTGTTTCCAAATGACGAATAGAAATATGTTTAGATGGTAAGATACATGCTGAATCTCCAGAATGAATGCCCGCTAATTCGATATGTTCCATAACTGCAGGAACAAATACATTCTCACCATCACTAATAGCATCAGCTTCACATTCCATAGCATTATTTAAGAAACGGTCAATTAAAATCGGACGATCAGGTGTTACCCCTACTGCTGCTTTCATATATTGTTTAAGACTTTCATCATCATAAACAACTTCCATTCCACGTCCACCTAATACATATGAAGGTCTTACCATTAATGGATACCCTATTCTTTTAGCAATATTTAATGCTTCTTCTACATCAACTGCCATTCCTGATTCAGGCATAGGAATTTCTAATTTTTCCATCATTTCATTGAATAAATCACGGTCTTCTGCCATATCAATTGTCTCAGGTGTCGTACCTAAGATATTAACTCCGTTTTCTTTTAATTGAGCTGCTAAGTTTAATGGTGTTTGTCCACCAAATTGAGCAATTACACCTACTGGTTTTTCTTTTTCATGAATACTTAAAACATCTTCTAAAGTTAATGGTTCAAAATATAATTTATCAGAAGTATCATAATCAGTAGAAACAGTTTCTGGATTACAATTTACAATAATTGTTTCAAATCCTAATTTCTTTAATGCTAATGCTGCATGTACACAGCAATAATCAAATTCAATCCCTTGACCAATTCTATTTGGTCCACCACCTAAAATCATAATTTTCTTTTTATCATGATGGATATCACTATTATCTTGTGCATTATAAGTAGAATAATAATATGAATTATTTTCTGTACCACTTACATGAACTGGTTCCCAAGCTTGATTAATTCCATTATTCAATCTTTCTTCCCTAATTGTCTTTTCTTCAACACCTAAAATTTGACTTAAATATTTATCAGAAAATCCATTTTGTTTAGCTTGTTTTAATATATCTACTGGTAATTCTTTACCTTTATATGATTTAATATTTTCTTCTTCTTCAACTAATTCTTTCATCTGTTCAATGAAATAATGTTTAATTTGTGTTAACTCATAAATTTCATCAACAGTAGCACCTTTTCTCAATGCTTCGTACATAATAAATTGTCTTTCGCTAGTAGGAGTTGCCAACATATGTAATAATTCTTCTTTTGATAATTCATTAAAGTTTTTAGCATATCCTAATCCATAACGACCAATTTCTAATGAGCGAATAGCTTTTTGAAAAGCTTCTTTATATGTTTTACCGATACTCATAACTTCTCCAACAGCTTTCATTTGAGTACCAAGTTTATCTTCTGCTCCTTTAAATTTTTCAAAAGCCCAACGAGCAAACTTAATTACTACATAATCACCATCTGGTACATATTTATCTAGAGTTCCATATTTACCGCAAGGAATATCTTCCATTGTTAAACCTGCTGCCAACATTGCCGATACTAACGCAATTGGAAAACCTGTTGCTTTTGAAGCTAATGCTGATGAACGAGAAGTTCTAGGATTAATTTCAATAACAACGATACGATCACTCACTGGATCATGAGCAAACTGAACATTAGTTCCACCAATAACACCAATAGACTCAACAATTCTAAATGCTTGATCTTTTAAACGATCTTGAACTTCTTGGCTAATTGTCAACATCGGTGCACTACAAAATGAATCACCTGTGTGAACACCTAATGGATCGATATTTTCAATAAAGCAAACTGTAATCATATTGTTATTAGCATCACGAACAACTTCAACTTCTAACTCTTCCCAACCTAAAATTGATTCTTCAATCAAACATTGATTAACTAAACTAGCTTGTAATCCACGAGAAACAATTGTTTTTAATTCTTCAACATTATAAACAAGTCCTCCTCCGGCACCTCCCATAGTATAAGCAGGACGTACAACTACTGGATACCCTAATTTATCTGCGATTGCTAAAGCTTCTTCAACAGTTTCAGCAACTTCACTTCTCGCCATTTCAATTCCTAATTCATTCATTGCTTTCTTGAATTCTAAACGATCTTCACCACGTTCAATCGCATCAACATGCACACCTAATACTTCTACATTATATTTATCTAAAATTCCTGCTTGATTTAATTCAGAACATAAATTTAATGCAGATTGACCACCTAAATTTGGTAAAAGTGCATCTGGTCTTTCTTTTTCAATAATCTGTGTTAATCTTTTTAGATTTAATGGTTCAATATAAGTAACATCAGCAGTTTCAGGGTCAGTCATAATAGTTGCTGGATTAGAATTAACCAATACAATTTCATACCCTAAATTCTTTAAAGCTTTACATGCTTGAGTTCCTGAATAATCAAACTCACAAGCTTGACCAATAACAATTGGTCCAGAACCAATTACTAATACCTTATTAATATCTTCTCTTTTTGGCATAATATCCCTCCATTTATATTTCTTAAAAAAAACATATCAATTATGATATGTTACAAAAAATAGAACTATAAAAGAAATAAAAATGATTAAAAGAATTATTAATATTTTTTTCAATAATAATACTTTTTAACATCATTATCTCTCCTTTCGTTCATTTATCTATAGTATTATACATAATTAGACTATTTAATTCAATAGTTTTATTTGTAATTTAAAAATAAATGTAAAGATTAAAAAAATTCTCATTGGATAAACTAAAATTAAGGTGATTCAATGAAAAATTTAACAAATAGTAACATAGTCAAAGAAATTATTGAAAATGTTAAAGATGATATGCAAAATGAAGAAATCATTCATCTTGTTCTTGAAAAACAAGTTTCACATCATAACCACCAAAATATTACTCGAGGACAAAAAATTGCTGATAATATTGCTAAATTTGGTGGTAGTTGGTATTTCATTATAACTTTTGTTATCTTATTAATTAGTTGGATGATTTATAATCAATTTTCTAAAAATAGTCTAGACCCTTATCCTTTTATACTACTAAATTTGATCCTTTCTTGTTTATCTGCTCTTCAAGCTCCTGTTATTATGATGTCACAAAATCGCCAAGAACAAATTGATCGACAAAGAAATGAAAATGACTATAAAGTAAATCTAAAAACAGAAATTATTATTCAAGACCTTCATAATAAATTAGATATAATATTAGAAGAATTAGAAAAAATAAATAATTAATTGTAAAATTATGCTAAAATGATAAAAAAGAAAGGAAGATTTTATATGAAATACAAATTTTTCTATTTTTTATCATTAAGCATCATAATATTTTCTTGTTCGCTTTATTATAAACAATATTTACCTAACTATTTGAATCACAGTATTGTAATATTATTAGTTATCATATTTTTTTATTTATTTATTTTTTTAAATAAACATAAACGAAAATTAACCAAAATAATTTCGTTAGTATTATCAATTTGCTTATTTTTCTTTTCTTTTGCAATTTTTAGTCACAATGATAAATTATCTACAGATGGTAAATATATTGGAATTGATATATCCAAATGGAACAAAGAAGTAAATTTACAATTAGCTAGCCAAGAAATAGACTATGTAATTATTCGCTGTGGTTATACTTCTTTAAGTGACGGTAAAAAAACTAAAGAAGATCCGTATTTTAAACAAAATTTAAAACAATGTGAAGAATTATCTATTCCTTATGGAATTTACTACTATTCACTTGCTAGAGATGAAAATCAAGCAAAAAAGGAAGCTAATTTTGTAACTAAGCTATTAAATAATAAAATTCCCCCTTTAGGTGTATTTCTTGATTTAGAAGATGAGAAATTTCAAGGTGATTTAACAAACAAGGAATTAACTACAGTGGCTACAACTTTTTTAGAAAATATTCCTAATCAAAATAAAAAAGGTATTTATGCAAATCATCATTGGTGGTCTACTAAACTTACAGATCCACAATTAGATAAATACATAAAATGGAAAGCTCGTTATAATGATAAACCAACATTAGAAGAAGAATATGCTATTTTACAATATAGTCAAACCGGTAGTATTAAAGGAATTATTGGCAATGTCGATTTAAATATTGTTGTTAATAAATATTGGTAGTATATTTAGCATAAAACCACTGTATCATTTTGATGCAGTGGTTTTATATTAGTTTATTTTTATAATATTATATCCTAATTTAGCAAATTCATCAATAATTGTTTGAATATGTGAATTTCCATTTGTTTCTACAGTAACTCTTAATTCTACTTCTGAAAAACGAGCAAAGTTTTTAAATTGATTATGATCAACAGCAATAACATTAGCATTACACTGATTTAATACTTTTGATACTAATTCCAATTGTCCAGGCTTATCTGGTAATTGTACTGAAAAAGTAAATATTCTTCCTCTAGAAATTAACCCCTTATTAATCATAGAAGAAATCGTTAACACATCAATATTTCCGCCACTAACTAGAGAAACAACCTTTTTATTTTTTTCATATAATTTCTTTAATCCAGCTAAAGATAAAATACCTGATCCTTCAGCTACTAATTTATGTTTTTCAACCAATAAAAGAAAAGCGTCCATTAATTCATAGTCATTGACCGTAATAATTCCATCAACATATTTTTTAATATATTCAAAGGTTTTACTACCTATAGTTTTAACAGCTGTTCCATCAGCAATCGTATTAGCTTCTGCTAAAGTAACTACCTGATCTTCATGAATTGCTGCAAGCGCACTAGCCGCCCCCTCTGGTTCAACACCATAAATTTTTACATTTGGATTAATTTGTTTCGCTGCACAAGCAATTCCTGCAATTAAACCACCACCACCAATTGGCACTAATATTACATCAGTATCAGGTAATTCTTCTAAAATTTCTAATGCAATAGTTCCTTGTCCTTCAATAATATCTTCATCATCAAAAGGATGAATAAATGTATACCCCTCTTTTTTTTGAAGTTCCACAGCTTTTGCATATGCTTCATCATAAACTTCTCCATGCAAAACAACTTCAGCCCCATGAGCTTTTGTTGCTTCTACCTTTATTAGCGGTGTATGTGCAGGCATACAAATGGTTGCTTTAACCCCTAATTTTCTAGCCGCATAAGCTACCCCCTGAGCATGATTTCCTGCTGAAGAAGCAATCAAACCTTTCATTTTAGCATCATCATCTAATTTAATAATTTTATTATATGCCCCACGAATTTTAAAAGCTCCTGTTTTTTGTAAGTTTTCTGGCTTTATATAAACATCATTTCCACATTCATTTGAAAATGCCTCACTGTGAATTAATCTTGTTTCATCAATTACCTCATCAACTCTTTTTTTTGCAGCTTTAAAATCTTCTAATTTTAACATTTTATAATACCCCCTTAATAAAAAACATTATAGCATTTATAATAAAAAAATAAAATAAGACAAATTAATTGATTTGTCCTATTTTGCTTTTATTTGATTATTATTTTCATCAAAAAAATATCCGTTTCTATCTAAACGTGTCATAAACTCATTTAGATTTATATCATTTATCTCTAACAAATGCTCTAAAGACATATCATCATCGCGCAATTTAGTGTTTAAAAAACTAACTAGCATATTAATATCATTTGGTAACACTATATTTCACCCTTTTCACTTAATATTTTTAAACATTCATATATACCTTCTTCATCATTAGATAAAGTAACATAATTAGCATGCTTTTTTACATCATCAACTGAATTTGCCATTGCCACTCCTAAACCAGCAAATTTAATCATTGTTAAATCATTATAACCATCACCAAAACAAATCACTTCATCTTGTTTAATTCCAAGATGTTCAATTAACCTTTGCAAAGAAGCAGCTTTATCAATATTTTTACCCATTACTTCAATAAAGAACGGTGTTGATCGATAAATACTTAAAGTATCTTCAAACGGAACTTTAAAATCATCCAATATACTTTCAACATAATCAGGTTTTCCTGTTAATAATACTTTATTTACAGAAAAGTTAACTGTCTTTTTAAAATCATCTACGTGCTTAATTGGCATATGGTTTATATCACTTTCAATAAGTACATATTCGTCATAATCATCTTCTGTAAGAATTAATTCATCAGTATAAGTCATTGCTGCTAAATTGAATTCTTTAGCACGATCATAAACATTATGAGCAATACTTGCATCATATACATTTTGATAAATAATTTCCTTATTTTGATAATTGATTACTTTAGCGCCATTAAACGATAATAAATATCCTCCAAGTTTATCTAACTCTAATTCATTTGCCTCATTATACATACCTGCAGTTGGCCTTCCAGATGCTAAAACAATTACAATTCCTTTCTTGGCTAATTCTTGAAGTATAGCTTTAGTTTTATGCAAAATTTGTTTTTTACTACTTTTTAAAGTTCCATCTAAATCTAATGCAATTAATTTATAAGTCATATTTCTACCTCTCAATCAACAACAAGTTTATTAAAAGATAGTTATTTTGTCAAATATATTTAACATATTTATTCTACCCAACTATTAATTAAAAAAACAGTTAAACAAAAATAAACTATATATTATTTTTATAAATTAAATGAATAAATTTTTACATATAATCAACATTGTCATTGCTAAAAATCCACCAATTAAACCACCCAAATGACCAAATTTAGAAATACGATTATTTAATAAAGTAAAAGCCAAGTTAATAACTATAATATACATATATGACTGTAATATCGTATAAAAGCCACCGCCAACAAAAAAACCTAAAGCTATCATTGCTCCTAAATATCCATAGAAAATACCGCTAGCTCCTAAAGTTATCGTATTATATGCATTTATAAATTTTTTACTTTGATAATAGCATGCCCCACTAGAAGCAAGACAGCTAATTAGAACTAAATATATATATTGCCATGTTCCTAAAAGCGGTTCAAAAAATTTTCCACCTAAATAATAAATACAATAAATATTCATAAAAATATGAATTAAATCAACATGTACAAAATTAGCCGTTAAAAAACGCCAATATTCTTTTTTTACCTCTATTCTTGGCATATAAAAGGCCCCATATTTAATAGCTAAAGAAATTTTATCATCGCTTTTATCTACAAAATTTATAATTATAAATATAATTATTGAAATGATTATAATTAAATTTGTTATCATATAACACCTTACCCTCTAGATTTAATAACTTTTACTCTTCTAGTCCTTTGTAACGTATGACCTTTGTCATTAGTTATAGAATATATGACTTCATATTCACCAATCTCATCAGTATTAACATTATTCTTTAAAATTTTAATATCCTTTGTAATGTTATTACCACTACCATCAGTTGCTTCAACTCCTTCTAAAGCATCAAAATCACTACCTTTTAAAATTTCAATATTATCAATTCCGGTCAAAGTAGGATTATTTCCATTTTGACCAGCAACAATTTTTACTCTTAGTGTCGCAGACTGATTACCAAATTTATCTTCAACAATAATATTTTCTACATACGATCCTTTTGTATCAAATATTTTATATGCTTCTTTATCATCATCCTCACCTTTAAAGTAAGCTTTATATTCTGAATTATCTTCAACTTCTTCAATTAGATCAATAGCATAAATTTTTGTATTTAATTTTACATTAAATGTAACTGCCTTTAATGTAGCAACAGGTTTAGTAGTATCAACAATTTTTATATAGAATGGATATTCTACACCTAAGTATACTGCAGAAACCTTATATTTACCTACTTCATTTTTTAATTGTGAAAAATTTAATACAACTTGTGACAAAATTGTTTCATTGGCATTTATATAATCTTGTGGTGCAGTAGATATTTCACTTCCATATTCGTATATAAAAGTATCCCGTTTGATTGTTAAAGGTGTGATATTAAATGAACAAACAATCAAAACTGTATTAACTAAAGCAAAAAACACTAGTACAATTGCAATTATTCGATTTTTCATATCATCACCTCCCTATGATCAATTATAACATTTATATAATCAAAAAGCTTCTATTATGCTAATCAATGCTTACGAACTATATTATGCCTATTGACTATAAAAATCAATCACATTTAAATAAAAACATTAATTTTTATTATTTATTTTATTATTACAAAAAAGAACAGCTTAAAACTGTTCTAGTCTTGACAATACTTTTTCTTTACCTAATAAGCAGATTGAACTTGCTAAATCAGGCCCATGCATAATACCTGTAGTTGCAATTCGTAAAGGCATATATAACATTTTACCTTTAACTTTAGCCTCTTTTTGTGTTGCTTTTATACAAGCTTGTATATTTTCTTTACTAAAATCACTTAAACCTAATAACTGTTCTTTAAACACATTTAATGTATTAGGAATACTTTCATCTTTCATAAATTCCTTTGCTTCATCATCTAAGTTCAATTCATCATTAAAGAACAAATCAACTAATTTAACAATTTCTTTACCATAAGATAATTGATCATGATAAGTTGCAATCAACATATTAATCCATTCATCACTTTTATCAGATAAATCGTAAGCTTCCTTTAAATATGGCATACATAAAGCTACAATATCTTCTAATGATCTTTCTTTAATATATCGATTATTTACCCATGTCAATTTATCCTTATCAAACATAGATGGTGACTTTGATAATCTCTTTTCACTAAATTCCTTAATTAGTTCTTCTTTAGTAAAAATTTCTTGTTCCCCTTCAGGAGACCACCCTAATAATGCCATAAAGTTAAACATTGCATCTGGTAAATATCCCTCTTCTTTATATTGAGAAACAAATTGCATAATACTTTCATCACGTTTTGATAATTTTTTTCTTTGTTCATTTACGATCAATGTCATATGTCCATATGTTGGCGCAGTCCATCCAAACATATCATAAATCATTAATTGTTTCGGTGTATTACTTAAATGTTCTTCACCTCTAAATACATGTGTAATATCCATTGTATGGTCATCTATAACAACTGCATAATTATAAGTTGGAATACCATTTGCTTTAACTAAAACCCAATCACCTATATCATCAGATTCAAATGAAACATGTCCACGAATCATATCATCGAATTCATAAGTCTTTCCAGCAGGAACTTTAACTCTAATAGTATATGGAATACCAGCAGCTTCTTTTTTAGCTACTTCTTCTGGTGATAAATCACGACATTTGCGGTTATACATCGGTGCAATTCCAGCATTTACTTGACGATCATGTTCAGCTTCTAATTCTTCAGGTGTACAAAAACATTTATATGCTAATCCACGATCTAGTAATTCTTGCGTATATTTACGATAAATATCTAATCGCTCCATTTGTCGATATGGTGCGTATTCTTCTTTAGGATTTAATGGTGACTCATCAGGAACAATTCCAAGCCATGCTAAATTATCTAATTGGCTTGCTTCCCCACCTTCAATATTTCTTTCTATATCAGTATCTTCTAATCTAAAAATAAAATCACCATCATAATGTTTTGCAAATAAATAATTAAATAATGCTGTTCTAGCTCCACCTATATGTAAATGCCCAGTAGGACTAGGAGCATATCTTACTCTTACTTTTTTCATTTTAAATTCCTTTCTTTTTCAACATAACTACACATTGAGATACGGCTCCCTCTTCATTACCAATAAAACCAAGTTTTTCTCCACGTGTTGCTTTAATATTAATATTAGTAATATCACATTTTAAAACTTCACTAATATTTTCTTTCATTTTCTGGATATACGGTGCCATTTTAGGTTTTTCAATCAAAATAATTGCATCAAGATTACTTATTTCATATCCTCGTTCATCCATCATTTCATATGTCTTTTCCAACAATACTAATGAACTAATTCCTCGATAACGTTCATCCGTGTCACTAAAATGTTTGCCTATGTCACCCAAACCCAAAGCTCCAATAATACTTTCAATAATTGAATGACATAAAACATCAGCATCACTATGACCAAGTAATCCTAACTCATGATTTATTTCTACACCACCTAAAATTAGCTTTCTTCCAGAGACTAACTGGTGAATATCAATCGATTGTCCAATTCGATACATCCTATCACCCCTTCACGCCATATTTTAGCACAATCATAATCTATATTCTAGATAATTTTAGAAGTAACTATCACAATTATATATAAGATAAATTATTAAACTCTTTATCTGATTTTTCATTAATTAATTTAACATATTTTATTATTATAAATATTGTGTTTTCTATCAATCAAATATCACATTTTTATCTAATTTATAACAACACAAAAATATTTAAACTAATTCTACGATATATCAATACTATTTTTAATAAAATATATCATTTGTAGGAAAAAAATCTAATTATTTAAGTAGCCCCAAAATAATTAAATATAAAATTTTTTTATTATATAGTGTAATTATTCTTTAGACAATAAACAACTATTGTAATAAAAATAAAAGAAGGCGTGGGGAACACCTTCTTAAATGTATAGGTCATTCTTGGGGAAGAAGGGGGTGACCTATACTCTATTATATTATCTTGTCTTGACGACATGTGTTATAATATACAAGAAATGTGAACACTTTATGAACTTTTAGAAAAAATGTACAAAAAAAGAAACAATTACTTGTTTCTTTTTTTGTGTGTATAGATGATTATATGGGAGAGGGGTCATCTATACACATTAGTATTATGTCTTTTCCACTATACAACTATAATACAGCTATTATTCTACTTGATTTCAATTTATTTGTCAATTAATTACAAAATATTTTATATAATTATATGATTAAATATAATAATTTACTGAATGTTCATAGCTCTATTAACAATATTATTATCTTATTATTAACTAAAAATTATAATAAAAAGATCAATAAATTTTAAAATATAATAAATTATATTCATAATAATTATACTAAATACTTTCTACTATCACTTATACTCTTAATTAAAGTTTTGTTTATACTAATAGCGTATTAAGGTACTAATTTTTTATTCCTCCTTCACGCCAGTATTTAGCTACTGTATGGCTGTCCATATCGTAGATTCCAGCAAGTTCGCTAAAGTTTAATTTAATGTTCATTTGTTTCA